>JGI12316J15310_10000004_pt2 | contig 230581 bp, 237 predicted proteins | sample MarCyaLeptolynsp_FD_15310 | JGI IMG/M metagenome (IMG submission 15310)
TTTGATCCCAAAGGCAAATCTGACGACGAGATCATGCGGTTTTGCCAAGCCTTTATGACCGAACTTCACCATCATATCGGACATTATGTTGATGTTCCTGCCGGCGATATCGGCGTGGGGGCACGCGAACTCGGCTATTTGTATGGCCAGCACAAACGGCTGACCAACCAGGTCACCGGTGCGCTCACCGGCAAGGGCTTGGGTTTCGGTGGCAGTGAAATCCGCAAAGAAGCCACCGGGTATGGTGCTGTTTATTTTGTGAGTGACATGCTCGAGCACCACAATGAAGGGCTTGAAGATAAGCGCGTTCTCGTTTCCGGCGCCGGCAATGTCGCACTTTATGCTGCTGAGATGGCCATTATGCGCGGGGCGAAAGTCGAAACGCTTTCAGACAGTGGTGGCTTTATCCATCAGCCGGGCGGCTTTAGCCAAGATCAACTGCAAGAGATTAAGGAGATGAAAGAGGTACGCCGATTGCGGTTAGCTGATGTTGCCGAGGCGCAGCGTTCCCTTAAGTTTTTGGCTAGCAAAAAACCTTGGGGCGTTGAGGCCGACATTGCCCTGCCGTGCGCCACACAAAACGAAGTTGAGCTGAGCGACGCCAAACAAATGGTCGGCAACGGGATTGGGCTGATTGCAGAAGGCGCCAACATGCCCGTGCGTAACGATGCGATTGCGTTTTTAAAAGAAGCCGGCATTTTGTTTGGCCCTGCCAAAGCCGCCAATGCGGGCGGTGTTGCCGTTTCCGGGCTTGAACAAACGCAAAACGCCATGCGTAAACCTTGGACCCGCGAAGATGTCGACCGCGAACTGCAAAGCATTATGGCGCGCATCCACGACACATGCATCGCCCACGGCGGCGGTGCTTCAAAATCACTTGTCGATTATCAGCACGGTGCCAATGTGGGCGCCTTCAAAATCGTCGCCGACGCCATGCTTGCGCAGGGCATATATTGAGCGGTAGGGCTGATGACGACGACTACCCTTCAAAAATACTAACCTCCCTGTCATATTGCCAATGGATTCAATAGATATGTGCCCTTTGCGAACACAAAGCAAACACCCACATCTATAGGTTGTTTTCTTCTCAGGGAGCACCGGATCATACCAAATCAGGGCGTTCAAGAAAACGAAGACCGAAATCTCAAGATGCTTTGTCAGTGGCCGTTGAGGAACTTCTCCAGAACAATATCTCACTTGAGCAATTCGACGAAAAGTTAGAAGACATCGCGCCCAAAGTCGTATTAGCTGTTCAGCCAAAGTCGAACCACCTTGAGACCAATATGTTACATACGACCAGTGGTTATCCCTAATTCCAGGACTTCAATCTGTCGGCAGGTTATTTGCGAACGCATATGTTAAGCATTCGGATCACAAATAAATTCACTTCTTCACATTACCGGCACTAACTTCAGTTTAAGCGGATGGTTTCTTCCTACGCGTCCATGGACAATACTCACTCAGTCCGATTGAAATGAAGCCTACAAGCATCAATTGTCGTCCAAATAAGACATCGCCGGAAGATAAGAAGCGCTCAACAGAGCGATAGTCTCGATTCTTGGTCTGCGTTCGCAAATTCGGATTATCCTCCGAAACGCGGTAGGAATGAGCTGCTCAAATGATGAACCGCCCAAGGGCTTGTTGCCAATCGTATTTCTTGTAATAGTTGATTAAATCCATCGAAAAGGCCTCGGCGTGTAAGGCGCGGTGTGATTTGGGCCGTTGCAGGGGGACAGTGCAATGCCAAATGGCAGAGAATACCCAAAGCTTGGACAGGGTACTTTTAAGGGAATTTTTGAGAAACCACCAAAGATGTGGTTTAGAACAAAGGAAAGCGAAAAACTTGTCATCGAACGCCTGGTCACAGGGTTCAGTGAAATCGAAAAAAAAATCGTCCTAGATGCACTGGCGACGGGCGATAAATCGAAAATCGAAGATTGCGCACTTGGCTTTAGAACGCATCTTGGAAGTTCCGACATACTGAGCATTCCGCTAAAGCAGTTTATTCCAGCTTCAAGCCATACCGAAGGATGGGGTCGACTAAGCTTCGCCATATTCTATATGGTGAATGCATTCACACTATGGCCTTTGTTCTACATACTGTGCCAATCAAGCATGATCGTTCTTGGACTTGATCATACTCAACTGCCCCGAGTCGCTGAAATAACTTCTGTTGCGATCGTGACAGAGAACACCGTCAATGCTGACCCGATGCGCGAATTCTTGCTATTCAACATATCCTCAACCAGCTTGTTGTTCGGAATAAGCTTGATTTTTCCAATTTGTTCCTGGTACGTAGCAAAAACCCAGCTGGACAACGCACTCCAAGAATGGGACTCAGCAGCAACAGCACTTAAGAACGGTGCAGACAGTGTCGCAAACGGACTAATCGTCAACTTCGTATGGCGTTCGAAAAACCTAATGAGGTGGCGACGTCATTTTAAGTTGATTGGCTATATCTATCCTTCGATCGTCTTCGTGATATTAGCCGTAAGCATCTCAGCAGCGATTGACCAGCAAATGATCGATGCAGATGCCAACCTTGTTCCTTGTGTAATCGCCTCGTTGGGCAGTTTAACCTGGATGCTTTTTGCCGACCAAGTGAGAAAATATTTCTGGTGGTACTATACGACAAATACTGACCCCTCAACTGTGTTGTCGTACAACCTCATGAAGACGATTGATCGGTACAGCAACAGCGGTAGAACGTAGTGACAAACACAATTGCAACTTCACCAAAGACACTGTTTCTCCGTGTCGAAGAATATGACACAAGATCAATCTCTCACCCTCGCTAGCAGTTCGGAGCGAAGACTGCGCCTACTTGCACAAATTGGAGTTACACCCGGCTCCATTGTCATTCCCAATATCGACGAAACACCCGAACGGTTTGAACATCCCAAGCGATTGGCATGGCGCCTAGCCCGACGAAAGTATGAAAAAGTTGCGAAAACAAATGAATGCAATTCCGTTGTTTTAGCCGCAGACACGGTCGTTGGAAGACGAAACAAGATCTACCCAAAGGCCACGACAAAAGCTCAGGCACTTGATTGCCTACTGTCCCTCTCCGGCCACCGCCACGTCGTATATACAGGTGTTACGATTGGCTCACAACGGCGGCGGCCTAAAACAATTCTTGTTCGTACAAAAGTGAAATTTAAGCGTCTAAGCAGCAATGAAATCGACCGCTATCTGAACACTAATGAGTGGCACGACCGTGCGGGCGGCTATGCAATAGTTGGCAAGGCGGCTATGTTTGTTAGCCGTATCGAAGGCTCGTATAGCAACATACTCGGACTGCCCATATTCGAAACCACAATACTTCTCAAAAGGTACGGACTCCATATTTTGTAGCTTTCCACCATCGGCTCGATCCCATTTCAATACATATTCAATTCACGGCAGCGAAGCAGATCCAATGGCGATTAACCTACAAATTTGTACAGTCTCAAGCAAATAGACCATAGCCAATCGTGCCTATGCCCCATAAAATGAATCCCGTCGTTATGACCAAGTTCAGTGAATGTGCAACAAACATAACAGGATTGACTCTATAGTTGAGCCAAGATTCCGGAAGAAATTCCGATATAATCCGCCCACGAATCGTTAATTTCTTTAGGGTCTGCGCTTGTTCCTCCACGACTTCAGCCGTCAACACAAAATACCAAAGCATAATCGTTAGAATGTAAGATGGGAGATACGCAGCCAGAACTAGAGCGGATCCTACCGGAACAGCGGATTCGGAAACTCCCAACACTTGCGAAGTAAAAGCAAAAAAATCTGCTGACGGCATGGTCGAATGCAACAGTTCAGTGCCTGAATACGTATGCAGAGCCAAATAAGTAAGCCAGAAAATAACGTGCGTGAAAAGAACATCTAGTATCGTGATTACTGGACTGTTCGAAGCAGGCATTCTTTCCAATGCTGTTATTGACAGCCTTGTTTGAAAAAATGATAGAAATCCAGGAACCACACTTAACACGCCAAACCATACAACTAGTGAAATGTAGTCTTGTGCATGAGCTTGACTGCGATACTGGCCTATTAGGTTAGCCACCCCGCCAGAAACAAAGAAGATGATCAAAAGCGCCACGGGAAGAAGAAAGGCAATGGAAAGAACTGTGTAGAATGCTGGCCCCTTCAAGTAATCGCGACCAAGCACATAGTCCGTCAGGCTGCGGAAGCGACCTACTTGTGTCGGAATGTCTTTCCCAACTGCGTCTTTAATTGATTGCGCAATTTCTCTCCGTGTCTTTCGATCCGGCTGAAAAACGGCGGCGGCAGTATAAACGAAAGCCATAAGACCAAGCCAAATCTCCAACCAGTCTGTGTACCCAGTGATCAAAATCGCTAGGAAAAACAGAATTGCGTTGGATCTAAGGTCTTGCAGTGATCCAGATGAGTTCATTCAAGTCGAGCAGGGCAGAAATTGTGTTTATGATAGCCTAGAGATACAACGCGTTATTGATCCTATATTGCTTGCACCAACTCACGGCGCAGCACATTCAGTCCTCTACCCCTTGACGCTCCCCCCTATATTTGCAGTTCAGGCTTTAGAATACAAAAGCATCCGATCAGCTTTTGCGCACACCAATTCGCCCAATACTCCCAGTCGCGACCTCCGCAATTTTACCCAGTAATCAAAGGCAATGCAATTCGAGCAAGAAACTCCCCCGACCAAGATAGAAGAGGCTAAGTGTGAATCGATCCCATCAACATTTCCTACAACGGCACTTACATCTACACACTTTTGAATGGAAGAGGGGTTTTCGGCCTGAGCTCTCGCTCTTATTCTCAACATATTGGCGGCAAAAACGCTCTCCGCCCAATGAACCCATGCCAGATCGAGCTGGTCAGAGAATTGTGGAACGAAAGCCAAGTGACGCCTCGTCACTTGGCATTGAGGAACTTCTCCAAAGTTGGGTCTGGTTTGAGCAATTGAAAAACGTTTTCGAAGACATCGTCCCGAACACAGTGCATGTCGTTCACCCGGAGTCGGATTACCTTGAAATCAGTATGGCGCACATGACCAGCGGCGACCCCTATTTCTACGGTTTCAATCTGCCCAGAGGCTAGCTGGAGCTGCCCTTCCCTCTCCGCGCAACGCCGCAAACATTGACATAGCCGCACGTCCCTTGTTTGAAAGACAGCAAATTCAAACAAAGACAAGGGGCAGAGATGAGTGCGGCAGAAAGTGAAAGAAGCGGAACGAATAACACCCAGCCGGTGACCTACACCGCGCACAAGGGCACGGCTACCATCACGCTCAACCGCCCCGATACGTTGAACGCCATGAACAACAAGCTCATGCAGGGCATCAGTGACGCGCTCGCACGTGTAAGCGAAGACAAGAGCGTTCGCCTTGTTGTGCTGACAGGAAATGGACGGGGATTTTGTTCGGGCGCGGACCTTTCGCAAGCCGCACAACCGAGCCAGAAAGATATGTCCGACCAGGATAGTGAGCCGCCTGGCAATTCAATGAACGACTATTTTAATCCGGCAATGCGGGCGCTTGCGGATTGTCCAGTTCCGACCCTTGCGCGGGTAAATGGCGCCGCTGCTGGAGGCGGCTTCGGATTGGCTCTCGCCTGCGATATCACAATCGCAGCCAGATCGGCGTTCTTTGTCGCCACTTTCGGGCCGCGCCTGGGCATCGTACCGGATATGGGGGCAACCTGGAATATTCCGTTGCGCGCGGGTCGTGCCCGCGCTTTGGGCATTACTTTGCTGGGGGAGAGGATTTCGGCAGAAGAAGCCGAGAGGTGGGGGTTGATTTGGCGCGCTGTAGACGACGAGCAATTGGATGCCGAAGTCGCGCGCGTTGGTGACATCTTGAAACGTTCATCGCCGAACACGGTTCAGCGCATCCGGCAATCAATTGATGCAGCGTATACGAACAGTTTCAGCGATCAACTTGACCTTGAGATGGAACACCAAGCGGTGCTGATCCCACGAAACATGAAAGAAGGTGCCACCGCCTTTATGGAGAAACGTGATCCCGAATTCGATGGCACGCGGGATTGATTGCTTGCGTCGGTCACTTATCGAGGAAGTGGGGAATTCAACAAACCAGATACGCGTTTGGCTTTCACCACCTCAGATCATCATAAGGACGGCGCCAATCAACGCACCGAGGACAAGTATGTAAATAACGGGCATGCTGACCAGCAATCCCGGAATACGTTTTTCGGCCGACGCATAATAGCCGCGCGCATACCAAACCCGCGCAAACGGCCATACAATACCGACTGCTGCCGCCCAAATGGGGCTGATACTCAGCGCGAACAACCACAGTGCGGGCAAAAATATCACCAAATGCTCAAGCGTATTCTGGTGGGCCCGGACGATCCGGTCATATTCGGGCGGTCCGCTGTGCGATGGCGCCTCTACTTTGAATCGGCCTCGCGCACGGCCAGCCTCAAACATGGTGTAGTAGTAAACCAACAGCGCCAGCGCACTAACACCTATCGGATAGGCCATATTGTCCATTCCGCTCCCCTCCCTGTCGAGTCGAGGGAGCAAAGTATAGAGAATCGACCGATCGGCCAATCGTACAGCCACAAAGGAGAACGATCTGAAGTATCAGTGCTAAAGTCCCATCTCATCCAATGTCTCTGCAACATCTGGCGCGCTGGTCGGTAAAGGTATTTTCGGCGCAGGATCGACCCACTCGTTACCCACTTCAATCTTACCATGTTCGCGCAAGTGATTGCGGTGATGGGAACGGGACGTGATCATCGATCCATCTACCATGGATTGATAGGGTTCAATATCCCGAATGATCATGGGGCTGGCGCCCCTACCCTTTTGTTTTTGAGCATAGAAAGCCGCTTTAGACACAAATAGCTTTTGATCGGCATCCCACACATAGGACGTACGGCTCATATCATCCGTTCCTCTTAATGACAAACGGGACGCGCTAAAGACGTTTGTTCCGTTTCCGGCCTCTCTCAGTGCCTTCCAACGCGCCCTATCAGGCCTCTTGTGGGAGTGTCATCTGTGCGGGCATCGTTTGACCTATGGGTGGATCCTGCAGACAACCCATTGCGCGGCCTTGATCTTCAAGCACTTCTGCCGCCTGTTGAAGATGATCAAGCACGGACAGGTTCGATTTGAATGCCGGATCTTGATCCAAAGCCCGGATTTTGTTCGCAACCTCACGAAGCGTGACGAGATCCGGATTGGCACCGGAACGGCCAGCAAGAAGGTCTTCTTCGATGAAACGCGCAAGGTCGTTAAGCGTTTCGGGGTCCTCCAGCAAATCCTGAAGCATTGTCGGCCGCACGCCATGGCGGCGCAGAACACCCGACGGATCGATGGAAGCAAGAGCAGTTCCGAGTTCTTGTCCAAATGGTGTCATCAGTTGGACGACCGCGGCAAGCCGCGTTTTAAGAAGTGTACACGGATCATTTGGCACTGGCTGCATCGGCAACGCCTGCGGCAAGGGCCCGCCAACGCCCGCTCCTGGGGGCATTTGTCCCGGCGCCACCAACGGAGGCGACAGCGGCTGCCCACTCACAGGCATCGCCGGAACCGCACCTGAAAGTTGAGGCGGGGCCGCGTTTGGCGCTATTGGCTGGGGAGAAACCGGCACATGAGTCGGCAGCACGCCACCCGACAGTTGTGCTTGTGCGCCTAACAAATCGCCACGAATGGCATCACGTTCAAGCCGCGGCGTAGAAGTAATAGTGGGCGTCTGAGGCATGATTGAGTTTCCTCTGTCTCAAATGAAAAACACCGCGCTTCCGAAATGGGGGCGCGGCGCAAAAGGACCACATTGCAGTCGATCTGTTGATCAAATAAATTTGGTTATCGGAACTCGGCTGGTTCGCTGACTAGTCCGGCCTACAGCCGAAACGGCGCGAGGCAATTGTCGTCTGTTGTCCCTTCGCCCGCGGCCTGTCGGCAGGCTAGGACATAGAGTCTTGTTACCCAAGAGGGTTCAACGGATGTGTCTGTCGAGCTGCCCTCGTCCAACAACTCATTTCGAATATCCGAAACGCCATACAAACGACGCTCTTCATCACTGAGAACACGTCCATTTGGAACAAACCTTCGCATCTGCTCCAGTAACTTTGGGTAGCTCAAGCCAGCGATTGATCTCACTGATAACTTACCCTGCGCTGTTGCTACAACCACGTGATCAGACGCATAGCGGCCCACACCCAGAGCCGTGAGGAGATTCTGGTCTGGCGATAATTCCGCTGTTAGATCCAATCGCGGGGCCCTAAATACATCTAACGGCTGGACATGGAGCCTTAGAACCGGCCTGTCGCTACCCAGCGGCGTTTCCTCACGAAAGAAAACCGAGCGCTGCAGATCTTGAGTTGTCCGGCTTGTCTCCATGAAGGGGAGGTCATCCGTGATTTCCTGTAAACTAGTCGCATCATACAATCTGCGACGGCGGTGATCGTTAATCATGATCAAGTCGCGGAACGACGATTGATCTGCGGAAACTCGCTCAGAAATCAAAAGGTCCGCATCGTTAAGCGCAAAGCCTCGAAAGAAATTCGAAGGCACTTTTTCCAGTTGCGTGTCTCTTCTCAATTGATCGAATTGAGCGCTTATTGGATCTGTTTTGTAATCCTCAAAGGAATTCCATGTTGCGTCCTTTTCGATTCTTTGTGTGGCAAGTTCATCACGAAGCCTGGCGAACGCCTTGAGGGCAGTTCTTAGATCGCCCCCCCTAAGTGCCGTGCGCGCCAACACCCCGCCCCCCAAGCGCAAACGTGCTAAGGCAGCAATAAACTCGCCAGAAGGCGCAATCTCAAATGCCTTGACGCTGAAATGACTTCGAATGATGTTGGGCGAGGGAAAAGGCTTCTCTCTGCCTTCTTTCAGCTCCGTCTCATACCGATGTATCAGTGCACTTACATCTGCTGGCGCGCCAAACAACATGGCTTCCACGACGGACCCATCAAAATGATATTCCGGATCAGAATCAGAAAGCATAAGGTCAAAAGCATCGAGCTCATTACCAACGCGCACAAACATGAGACCTGCATTGGTCGTGTCATCGGGATTGTCAATAATCCTGGTGGTTCTAAGTGAAGGTAGCGGTATCTCCTCCACAAACTCATCGTCAGAGGCGCTCTCTTGATTTTCGTCCGATCCGCCGCTCGGTCGCCGGATGAACTTAAGATTATGCTCCGTACCCTGTTCACTGCTTCGATCCTGCCGATCAAAATAACCTATTCGGCCTTCTGTCGTCACAACGATGACGAAGCGATCATGTTCCGAAAGCCCAACTTCCGCAATCGTGTATGAACTGTCCAATTCCGCAGGCACTGCCAGCTGAATGACATCCGTCACCCCTGTGCCATCACTCAATTTGCCGACTGTCACCGAACGGCGATCGCCTTGGGTCGCGAAGAGCGTTTTTCCGGACGGCGAAAGCGCTGTAAGCCCGCTGTCAATTACAGGATTTTCAACACCGAGCGCTTCGAACCGGACACCGCCAAGTCGCGCACCAGTTTCCACATCAACAAGCCCAGCACCATTTTCGCCAACAAAGCCCGCCTTCTGTCCTGGCAAGGAAAGAGCATAACGCGCCGGCCACAAATCCGGCGGAACTTCCAGATCATGGCTGGGTGCCAAGTCGTTCATGTTGCGGTTCCTGCTTGCCCAAAGAGATACCTGACCATTCCGAGAAGCTGTAAGAACACGGGCATCTCCCGACGAGGGTTGGCTGGGAACCGGCCAGACATCAAGGATGCCCGTCAATGGAGCGTTATGAGCAGACCGAAAGACGGGATCTAACTCAAACCGCGATAATCGTTCCGTATAGGGACTACTTTCCCCCTCACTCTCGAAATTCAACCAAGCCGTATATGTCGTCCCCTCGCTGGTGGAAAACAAGAGCTCAGACGAGCCATCATCCAGCACAGAACCAGACTCCAGCACAGTCTCAATTCTAACGTCATCTCCATAGAGCTCGGCAATCTGTCGGCACACTTCACCAAGCGTGAACACCGATAGTAGCGGATTGGATGCATTGTACCTTGCGTGACTGAGGACGATGGCCGTACCATTTCGGATAAATCGCGCTCTTATGTACGGATTGTCTTCCGGCGGTTCTTCAATACAGGTATTTTCTTTCTCCAATGTTCGCAGATCGTAAATAGAGAGATGCCCTTCATCATCTACGATACCGAGCCGCTCTGTTTCGGGCTCTGCGATGATCCGCGCCATTTGAGATTGCGCGCCGGAACTTCTGCCAGAGGTGTGACGCTCGTTTTGGCTGCGCGCGCCACCGAAACGACTCAGGCGTACGCTCAATGTTTCGCCAACATTTTCGAGCGATTCACCGATTGCCTCACCGATAAGATAAGCATTAAACACGTGCAGCACAGGCGATGTACCTGTTATTGGGTCCACTTCCTCATCACGTTTGATATGAAGGGTTACCAACAGATCATTCTTGGTGAGGAACGCGCGAATGAAGCGCGGCTCTGTTTCCTCTGTCTCTATCTTGAGTGACCTTTCCTTCCCACTTTCAAGTTCGATGACATGAAGAACGCGCCTGATTCCAGCACCTTCAAGCGACTGTCTTGTAACTGTAAGCAACCGGCCGTCACGCGCATCCAGAAACCGCGGTCGCCCGTCAAATCTCTGCTGGAGCGTCTCTGTTTCCAGCGTCCGTAGGTCTATCCTATCGATCAGGCGCTCCCGAAAGCTGTATGTGACATCCTCATTCACCCCTTCTTGATGCCACACATACAAGACATTCGGATCTTCAAACTGAAAATAATCGACTTCCCGACTGGGGCCATAAATGCCACTAACCGTTTCGAATTTTGAATAGGGTTGCCCGTCTTCATCCAACAAAAAATGCGCTTTGAAGAACCGGTTCCCATGAAAAAGAACCACTTCATTTGCGCTTTGTTGATAGAAGAACGGCACAGGTCTGAAGTAATTACGCGTCTGGGGTCGGGAACGATCAGGAATGTATCGACGAATTTCCCGCGACTGGTAGATTGATTGAATGATCGCCTGCCAATTATCGCTTCTCAACGCGATCCAGTCTTTCTGTATATTTGGATCAAGCCTTGCACGGGCTGCTCTGGTTGCGCGGTCCGCTTCCATTATCAGGAGCTGACTGAGGGTTGGGTCACCATCATTGCGCAGCAAATCTCTTATCTGCAGGGACTGCGACTTGGCTGAAGCAAAATTGGCCGCCTCCAAACGCTCACGAAGCGAAGAGACTTGGACTTGTGCTGAACTGACCGCATCCATGCGATGCACGTCTTGCCGAACAAACACAACAACAACGATCGAAAAAAGCATCGTGCCGACGAGAACGCGTCTCATCATGACCGTCTTTCCCCCCTTAACGCAGAACGGCTTCAGCATTGATGCGGCCGTTAACGCATACGCGCGTCGGTTGATTAAACCGCGGGAGACGGCAATGTGTCAAACAGCCGGGATTGGCCTCTCAAGACAATGTGTTATCCAATACCCACCCTTTCTTTATTCACCGCAATGCCGGTTTGGGCTTCGATGTTTTGGCCGCGTTCGGAAATTTCTTGCTCGGTTGCCAGTTCTTCGCGCTTGGCGCTGTGCCGCAAATCTTGACCGCGTCGTTTGACGCCGGCCTCTGCATCGATCTGCAACACTTTAAGAATCGCCTCCATGTTGAGGCGCTGCTCATCGAGCGCAAGTTTAAGCGCGGCAAGCTCCGTGTCATGGACACGGCGCTCTTCCGCCTCGACGCGCTTTTGTTCCAGTTTGGCCGCCTCGATCTGCTGATTGGCTGCAAGCCGCATTTGCTCAATTTGGCCCTGCTGTTGAAGCTTTGCTTGCGCCAACTGCTGATCCGATTGCAGCTTCAACTGATCGATTTGCGCCTTAAGCTGTACTTCTTGTTGCAAGGCTTGGCCGAGTTGAGCGTTTTCATCGAGCATCGGATCCGACATTTCAGGATCCGGCGGTGCACTGGCCAAGTGCGCCAGCGTGTCTTCGAATTTCGCTTCCAATTCGCGTCCGGCATCAAAACCGCGGATACCGAACATCATCATCTCTCCCAGCAACGGCGCCATCTCAGGATATTGCTGTCCGGCCATCACGGCCTTGTCGAGGAAACCGCCGACAGCGGCCAAGAATTCGATGCGGTTTTGTTTTTCTTGCTGCCGGTCTAGGGCCACCGTTGAATCGGTTTCAATTTCAAGGCGGAACGTCCGCATGCGGTCGTCACGCAGGATTTTGACCGCCTCGGCGAGCTTCTCCTCAGGGCTTTGAAGCTGTTGTTGCTGAACTTGTGCAAGCTGTTGCCCTGCCCCTTCAGCCCCGAGCGCTTGAGCCTGCAACGCGTCTTGCGCCTGAACTTGTTCGGCGGCTTGCACATCCGGTTCGGCAATCTCGGTCATGTAATCAAAACCAGACATGAGCCGGAGCGTTTCCTGATCGAAATGCTCAGAAATGATCTCTGCCTTGATCCGCAACAGATCCTTGGCAAACCGTGCGACCTCATCCTGCTTTTCCTGCAGACGGACCGACGCAAAATTTCCCTTCAGTTGCTGGGCGCTGGCCGTTTCTCGCGCATCCGTCGCGCCGCGCACAATGTCGGACATGCCGGTAACTTCGTACATGTCTTGCTTGAGCTGCTCGCGCGCTTGAACGGTGATCTGCAGGGCATTCGTAATGTCGGCGATGGGTAAGAACTGAACGTTGGACTGAAGTCCGCCCGACTCCATAAATTCGATCCAGTTGTCAGCCAGGATAATCTCGTTGTCGGTCGATTCACCGAACAGCCGATTGAGCTCCTTCACTGCCCCGTTTCCAACACCCACGACACGAATTGCATCCAACAAATTGTGAATGCGCTCCGTAAGCACGTCCATTTGATCGGCCTGATCCTGATACATGGCATAGTCCGGCACCGGGATCAGGCTTTCGGTCGTCAGCGTGCCGTACATCGGCCGCGGGCACGGAAAGAAATCCTGCAGCCCTAACGGATCATCAAGAACATCGAGCGGCTCATCCCAATCTGGGCAAATCCAAATCACCTGGCCCGCTACCTTGTCCCAGATTTCATAAATCAGTGCGCGGCGGAACAGGCTGTCGCCGCTTTCTTGATCCTTGTCTTCTGCATGGTGCGTCTTTTCTTTGAGCGGAATTTCCGAGCCGACTTGCTCGCCGAATCGTTCAATCAACATGTCGCGCGTCATGCGCACTTTTCGGCCCACCCAATTCACAGCCGACCAGTAGGGCGCAGGCTCGTGCAGAAAGTCCGAATGGTTGACAAAATCACAGCGCGTTTCTTCGTAAACGACTTCCCGTTCCACCGTCTGTTCACCGGTATCCGGATCAATCACCGGTGCAAAATGGGGAATGTAGCGCACCCAAGCCGTGCCCCGGCCAGTGAGCAGATAATCGTCGCGGACCTGCCTTACGACGGCGTCGAAATCGTATGACTCAACGCAATGGGTGATAGCGCGTTCCAGCACTTGTGCCGCCAGGCGTGCTTTAGGATCCTTATCGATGAAGCGCCGCGAGACCTGTGGTTTTGGCGTCCGCATATACAGCGCCGGCCGCAGCACCTGTTGGTTCGACCACAGAATGTTATAGCGGCTGGTTTGCGCCGAAACGGACTCGCGCGACACATCGCGTTCGTCGCGAAAACGGTCGATAATCTTCTTGGTGCGCTGATACCATTGTTCATAAGAGTCTTGATAGACCTTGATCTCCGACATCCAGCGGCGAACAAAGGCACCATCTTCCTGTTCAAAGTCGGATAGATCATCAACTTGATCCTTGGTTTCGACGAACTGATTGTCAGACATGGGTGCGGGTTCCCTCAGATTGAAAGTGAATCGGAAAACTAATCTGTACGAAGGAAATAGGTTCGTACGGCTTACACCGAAAACCGAGTCATCCTCGCGACGGTGAGGATCCACTGACCCCTGTTTTGATGTGTCGGCTTTGACGCCAACTCATAAGACAACGGTTACTGGGCCCTCACTTTCGTGAGGGCGACGAATTAGAACTTAGAACTCAAATAGATTTAGACCTTATGGAAAATCTCAGCCAATTGTCGGTCCAGCCAAGGCGAGATGCGCTCAATCTGTCTTGTAGAAATAGTAACCATCGTCGGGGCTCAGTCCGAGATGAATATCTCCGGAAATTAAACTTCTTTCGGGCATACAGTCCCACCCCCCACTCGGATTAACTGTCCTATCCTCTTCAAAAGTTGCATCCGGGCGCGGCGCCACAATGAACCCTTCGAACGAAACGGCCAACCTTCCGTTTACGTAAAAATGCCTCCAAGTGCCGGAGTACGAAAATCCTTCGCCTTCATGAGGCTGGTAATCGTGGTGATACGATCCGTCAGCCTGAATGGTGAGCGATTCATCTGCCGACTTGTGTGTGGATTCATATTCTCCTGGAAACTCTTTAAGCGAAACGTGAGGTGACGGCCACGCCGCCATTAAGAATGGGAAACTGAGGCAGAGAAAGACGATTGACAGTTGCCGAAACTGCCCCATCGGTCTTGCCCATTCACCATTCCCACCAACTTTCATCTCGACCAAGTTTACGCGGAATGACAGGCTCTGACCAAGTGATTGTTTGAGATGTTGTACCTCCAGGACCAAATTCGCTACGCTCATAGTCCGGTACAGTAGGAATGGGGAGTCCAGTTCTCTCGCGCAACTCGCTTAGAGGGTTTCCCTGAAAGAATGAATGTGTACCGCTTTTGTTTTTAATCTTGAAGTGAATGCGTCCATCTCTGACGTGCGCTTCCCCCGCCCAAGACCCCAGCAAATGCTCCTCTGATGTGGATCGTGGATCAAGATATTCCCAGTTGAACTCTGCCGCATAGTTGTCAACAAAGTCACCATCTTTCGGGTGACCATCATACTTCTCATAAAGGTAATCGCGCATCCGGCCAACGGTTGCAGATTTTTGAAATCTGCGCGTGAAGCGATGTTGGTCCTTGAGTTCGCGATCAGCGGGGCCCGTCCCTGTCAACCATTCACCGCCTAATCGCCAGGCGGTAGGATCGTCTTCAGTTCCAAACATCCAGTCTTGCCAGGCTTCATATCCTTCATCGAGCAATCGAAAATTCGGATCGATTGCCGACTGGGTTGCTCTTGGTTTTTTCCTGGATTCTGACGCGCCAACGGTTTTCAACAGATCTTTTTTAGCATCTTCCACAATATTCTCTCACCTTAATTACCAGCGCACTGCATGTGCGATCACGTAACGAATCCTACAGGGCGCCCAACTTCAGAGGAGAAGCGGCCAGAGATGACCAACAGCGAACGAAAGCATCATCTTCCTGTCTAGAGTATGAAAGATTGTCGATTTGATTCCCAATTCCGACAGATTGACCGTCAGACATGTACAGGAGCTCACTCAGTGCAGCTGACAAATGAGTGTCATGCGGTGACTGACGCTGCTATGCGAAATGAACCAATGAATTAAAGTTGGATAAGGCAGCATCGCATCACCGAAGTCGGTTTTAACGTCTCATGCACGGCCAACCGCCGGGTTGCGACAACGCAAACCGAACGCACGCAAAAAAAGAGGCGCCGGTTCAAGCGAACCGCGCCTCAGTTAATTGGGTCTCAGGGAAAACCCGTAATGTTCTAATTTGTAAACCTTATGCCAAACATCACATTGTGGCTTGAATATTCTGAGTCGAACGGATCACCTGCACCGTCAACCAACTCGGACTCCGCAGTCCCCAAATATTGGTAGGATAGCGAAAGGCCGATACTCTCCGTTACATCAACAGCAACGCCCGCGCTTCCTTGGTAGGCCAGCACACTGTCAGAATCGTCGACAACGTCGATCTCGATGCCGAGCGCCGTAAAGCTTGCATCCTGGCGAAGCCGTGCAAGACCAACACCGCCACCAAAGAATGGCGTAAATGCACTGCCCGTATCTATGTCGTAATAGGCATTTCCCATAAAGGTAAGCGCAGTCACCTTGCCGTCCAAGTCGACGCCCAAAGCATCTGTATCCACGCCCGTCAGCGTTCCCGCCGGGAAGACCGGCGCGAAATATCCGCGATCGGCGGTAATCTCAAGATTGTCGAGTTCGTTGCTCCGATAATGAATGCCGAAGTCAAACCGCAACCCATTTTCAAATTTGTTGCCGACTGTGCCACCAACAGCGTAGCCCGCTTTGCTCTGCGCTTCGATGTCTAGAAGTATGCCTTCATTGTTTGAATCGTTATGAAAGCTAGCGCCACCCTGTAACTCTGTATAGAGACCGTCGAGTGATTGCGCTTGCCCTGCTGCGGTACCGGCAATGGTCCCCATTAATACGGCGATAGCTGAAGTTGCGGAAAATTGAAATTTGTTTGCCACGGAAATGACATCCCCCCCTTTTTGATGCCAGCATCGCGCCCCGAACACTACTCTGGATTACATATTTAACTCACTGCAATTTTCATATTATCAGGATGCCCGGCGCGATCAACAAATTTCTCCTATAACGTTTATTAGGATTCCACACACTAATGACTCACATTATTAGGCACATTCACTCTGGTTCGATCACCGTTCACTGCTCAATGACTATGTCCAAGCACTAAGGCGCGACAGATCGGACAAACGCACATCAGCACCGTCTCCAGTGAACATCAAAGTCCCCCGTAGAAATGCGGCGGATAAACAAAGCACCAACTGCCCTTGCCCTTGAATGGCTTGGACTAGCTTAAATTCCAAACCATCATTACTGCGCATCGAGCCCCACCGGGCGCGTGACTTCAGGGGAGAAGCGGCCGGAGATGACCAACGGCCAAACTGCGCCTCAGCGGGGCTCGCGCGCAATCCCCGCGCGACTGAGGGAGGGGGTGGGATCCGCGCGGGGTGCGACCGAAAAATCTAATTGTGTCTGGTAGGGTGCAATCAGCCTTCGGGTGAAATGCACCGCCATTCTTTCAAGCCGGCGCATTTCGTTTAACTCAATGCAACCTGCTCTGAGTGGCTTTCTATTCTCGATACTGACAAATCGCCTGGCCGTAATCCCACGCGCCGCCGTGATCGAGACAACGGTCAACTTTTAGGATCGGCTCTGTTGAGGCATAGGCGCCGACGATCAACATGACCGCGGCAACCGCAATAAAACCCCACTTCATGGCGCACCTCATTCACTCTCTGGCGCCCTTCCAGCACGCGCACTAAAATGCACGACTGTGTCAAATTTTTGAGTGAGGCGTGACGGGTTTGTGTCACCTGCACATACAATATGTCGAATTTCCAAGTTTATTTACACACGTGGTCCATTCAATGGGCAGTCTGGCCATGATCGAAAACGTTTCAGTTGTTGTGCGAGCGGTTGTCGTCCAGTTTTTCTTTACAATCATTAAGAAAAGGGACCTCCTGCCCGATCGCAATGACAATGGACATGGCGCTCTCCGGTTCCTTTCTCCAACAAACGACCCGATTGACTGAAGAATCGTTTTTTCTGTCCGCTAGTTCAAAATCCAGTCGCAAGATCGGCCCCCAATTCTCGCTATAGCTGAACAATTGGGTAGTGATTGCGATTCCGAGCGCATCAAGATGTCCAGCATTAATGCACTGCTGCAACATATCTCTGTCTTCCGCGGCTGAACATTCGTCTTGTGGGGTCAGAGGAGGCATCAATTCTACTGTTTTAGTCATTGCTGACAGGGTCCTTAGTTCGCCAATTCATTCGATCTACCAAACGACCGTTTTCGGCTGAGTTTTGTTCTATCATACCTACGGTAGTTGTGGATCTTTTGGACCAGCATGCGCATCACCGCCCGGCAAGATTATTACAGAACTACCGTTGCGAAAGATTATTAGAACATCAGAGCCACTCTGAACCGCCCTCTGCAAGGCAACCGATCGATTGCAGACTTTTTCGGTATCCTTGCAACGGTACTGCAAATCAGGATGGGATTCTTCGATACATTCATGGGCTGCTTGGGTACATGCAGGGTGGCGGCCGTCGTTCGCAGCAGGAGGTATGCCCTCATAAGGCCTATCTGGTCCTCCTTCAGCCACGATAGTCTCATCCATTTGTGGGTCCGATTTAAACTCACTAACTCCGATATGACGCTCGAAGAGAGGCCGTGATGTATCGTCAAGAGCAAAGAAATTGGCATCGCCTGCACGCTCGAATGCTGATAGCAAGTCACGCTTGATGTCTTCATCATTGAAATTTCGAAACATACGAATTGTCCTTAGTTCAGTGGATACTCAAAAGTTCCGATTACGCAAACATTCTTACTTCGTCTTCTCTTCACACGCCTTGCATCCACACCCATGCTTCTCATTGGCGCCTTTGCGATTAGGCGCCCGGCGTGGGAGCTTTTCGGCGCGCGTAAGGGGAGTAACGCTGCGCCGGCGCTCAACCACACCGGACATCTCGATCATTCGGCCGCCTTCATCACGCCCCAGCCGCATGAACATCATGCGTTCAGGTCTTGCCCGGAAGGCATGTGCGGAATGTGCGGCCTGCGCACATACACCCAATAGAGCGTGTATGTCTTCGTAATCGTTCATGGATCTAGCTCTTATTGTTAGTGTTGTCCTCGTGCTCGACACGAGGACCCAGGGGCGTCCTTCACTGGGCCTTCGGGTCAAGCCCGAAGGCTACAGATGAAAGCGTATGCGCGGACTTTCAGTCATTTTGATTGTGTTTTGCATGCACTTCACACCCTTTTCCGCTTCGGCCTGTTGCGGTCGGTATGGGCCCAAAGATCGTCGAGCGTGACTTTGTCGAGCGTTTTGCCTTCGTCCTCCGGTTTCGGCAGAACCCCGTCTTGCATGCGCGCCATGATACGGCCGATCAGGCTGAGCGCGTCCACTTGATCGTCGTGGCGCCCGCTCGGGAAGGTCAACAGCTCTGCTTCAAAATCAGCCAGCCAACTGGCACGCCTTGGAAAAAACACCTTTCCCATCGACAGGCGCGCTTGGATCGCCCGTGCACGAGAAACCTTGTCCCGCGTGCTGGCGTATTGATTACGGTAACAATAGATGCCCGTTTCTTTCATCCGCTTACGGACAAAAGGCCCGAGACTTTTGTTGATTTGGCCAGCTTCCTCCGCCCATTCCATCGGTTGGTAGTAGCTGACGAGCCACAGAAACCGTTCGATCCAGTCGTCCGTCTCCGTTTGTCCGCGCCAAAGATCCACGATGTAGACATTTGACTCGCCATCGACGGCCGCCACCAGATGCACCGTGTAATCGCCCCCGTGCCGCGTCACCGCGTAATCACTAGCCCCATAAAAATGGAGATGCTCCGCCGCCGGCAGGGTATCGAAATACGAAAACCATTCCTTTTTGAAGAAATGGCCTTGTTCGGGGCTGGGCCGCTGTTGATAAAGCGCGTTCCAGTTACGCGGCCCCTGGCTCAACCGCTCCTGTTCGAGGATTTCGCGCGTGTAGTAGTCCGGCCAGAGCGGTTCACCAACCGGCCGGCCGAGAAGATCATTCTTTTCTGCAATCGCGGGCAGATTAACAACGAACCATTCTTCGCCATCTCCTGCCTCAACCCAGCCAGACTCAAATAGATGGTCTTCTCCAAAGATCCTTCCCGCCAGGTCGTCTTCGTGCCAGCGGGTCTGGATAAGAATAATGGCACTTTTCGGTTTAAGACGCGTGCGAAAGTCGGACTTGTACCATTCCCAGGTTTTGTTGCGCACGACTTCAGAGTCGGCATCTTCGCGGCCCTTGATCGGATCGTCGATGATCCCGAGATCGGCACGCCGGCCCGTGACACCGCCGCCGACCCCAATCGCAAAATACTCGCCGCCCTGCGCCGTCGACCATTGAGCCGCCGCCTTTGTACGGTCATCGACACCAAAGCCGAATACGGCACCGTATTCGGCACTGGACACAATCGTGCGGGCGCGCCGGCCGAAATAGTCGGCCAGGTCACCCGTATGCGATGCCGCAATGATGCGCCGATCCGAGTTATTGCCCAAATACCAAGCCGGGAAAAGAATGCTGGCATAGGTCGATTTCGCATGGCCGGGCGGTAAGAACAGCGCCAAGCGCATGACCTTGCCTTCAGCCACCTGTTGCAGTTTTTCGATGACGAAGCGGTGATGAGGCGCCGGAGCGGGTTCCATCGAACATTTCTGTACGAAATCGAGGAAATTCTTCCGCGCCTGACGCCGTTCCAACAAAACACGCGCTGCTTCTTCCGGGGCGATATGATCGGTACTTATGCGCCAATCCCACCCTGGCCGTGACCGGTGATGGCTTCATCCGGTGCGCTTTCGGGCAGATCGAGCGGCGTCGCGGTCGCCACATAGTCCGTGATGAAGGATGCCATCTTTGCCGTAAGGGCTTCAAAGCGGAACTGATCATGATGGATGAGCCCGCTCGGCAACCGGGCCGACTGACTGTTGAGCATTTCGGTGTCGAGCGCGCGCACCAAATTGATCAGCATGGCGACGGATTCCGACTCTGTGTCCTTGAGCGTCACCCGTGGTTCCAGGGCGTAAGGCCGAGGGTGCGTTTCCGGCAAATCCAATGTAGGCTGGCTTACAATCCAGTCCTTAAGCGTGTTGAGCGCGCTGATGTAAGATACGACTCGCGTTTGGTCCGACGCCAGCAGACCCGACACATTCGAGCTTTGACTGAACTGCACCTCGCGGATGAACCGGTTGCACATATTGTGCACCATCACGAGATCATGATTGATGACATGCGTCGGGTCCTCGCGGACCAAATCGTCAATGGCCATTCTAGCCTCCCAATGTTTGCCAAGTATTGAATGTGCGCGTGGATGATGAAAGCAACGCTCCGCGCGATGGCGTTGCCGGTGATTTATGGAGCAGTCATTGCGAGGCCGCCCAAGCGGCCGTGGCAATCTAGGGCAACTTGCGCCAGCAAATGCGACTCTGGATGGCCACGCTGGCTCACGCCCGCTCGCGATTGTCTGTTTGATCTTCTGTATATTTTGAAAATCCCTGAAGATGGGGTGCCGGATCTGAGGTGGCCACCACAGACCCGGCGCGTGAGAGCCAGCCGTCTCGCGATGGGGTTTTGACACCCGTAGTCATCAGAGCTGCTCTCACGCTCCCTTCAATCGCTTGATGAGTTGGTTGGGCTCGACGCCCGGAGACAATCACAAGCAAGAAAGAGGATAGCATTGTCCCATGACACCGGCCACATCTTCTCTTCGTGTCTTAGGCTGCGATGTGGCTAAAGACACAATCACTGTGTTTGATAGCCACCTTGGCGCAGCGCAAACCCTTGAGAACAAACCGCGCGTTCTCAAATCCCTGTTTGCCCGTCTCAAGAAACAAGAGCCAAACCTGTTCGTGGTCTGCGAGGCCACGGGCGGCTATGAAGCGGCCTTGCTGGCTGCAGCCTGTGAAGCAGATCTTCCAATACACCGGGCCGATCCGCGTAAAGCTAAAGCCTTTGTTCGTTCTCTGCGGACTTACGGCAAAACCGATGAGCTCGATGCCGAGGCTCTGACGGCTTACGGTCTTGAACGTCACAACAGCCTGGTTCTTTGGCAGCCTCTCCCGCAAGCTGTTGATGATCTTCAGAAGCTCGTACGCTTGCGGACCGATCTGGTTCAATCCCGGGCCGATTATAAACGCCGCGCCTCAGCGCCGGGCAATGGCCCCGACAAACGCTACATCAAAGCGTTTATCAAAGACCATGACCGGCGGATCAAGGCTGTCGAAAAAGAGATTGACGTTTGCCTCAGTCAAGACGATCACATTGCAAAGATTGTCGAAGTGATCGAGGCCATCCCCGGTTGTGGTCACATATCGGCTTTTACCCTCGCGGGTCTGATGCCTGAACTCGGTCAGATGTCAAACAAACAAGCAGCCAGTCTTGCCGGCCTTGCCCCTCATCCCAACGATACAGGAAAAAGTCTCGGATACCGGTCAACCCGCGGCGGCCGACGCCAAGTCAAAATAACGATGTTCATGACAGCCATGGCCGCCAGACGGTTCAATCCCACCATCAAAGAAAAGTATGAGGCTTTCCTCGCTCAAGGAAAAAAGAAAATGGTCGCGCTCGTCGCATGCGCCAGAAAACTCATCACAATCATCAACGCTAAAATCAGAGACGAAATCTTCAATAATAAAAACAAACTCCAACTGAGTTGATGACGAACTTGATCGAAAATCGATCAGCTCAATTCAACTGTTCTTTCGGGATTGGACATGGCGTTTGTATCTGGGCCAGCAAGGCAGCCAAAATGGCCTCGATATGATCAATGCGCTGCTCGATACGATCGAGATATTCTTCGAGCGTAATGTCCTCGTACCCGATCGGGTCTTGTTCGACGATCAATTGAGTTTCGCCTTATCATAAGCGTCGCGTGCACCTTGCGCTGCACCCGAAATGATTTGCACCAATTGCTCGTCGCTCAGCTCTTCGGCTTTGCGCGTTTTGTCGACCATGTCGACCTCCTGGCGTGGCTTGCCGAATGCGCGGTCGAGCACACAGTTGGCGGCATAGGCGCGATCACGATTTGTCGCGCCTTCGTCCTCCATAACCTTGATCAGGACATTGAGCGCATCGAGCGAACGCTCGCGCGCAGCATGGCGTAAGGCGAGCCCCCCTTTCGGCAGCCCACTCGGATTGCCGGATACGCCCTTTTTGAAACTCCCCGAATTGGTCTGGCCTTTACGCAATGGCATAACCGGTCTCCTTAAGCGTAGAAAATTGTAACGCCGTCTACATTTGTCAGCGTCACATGAACATCGGTGTCGAATTTCACGCCGCCGCCGGGGACCGGAATGTAGATCATGCCCGCACTTGCTGGCGTGTCGAATACGATTTTGGTGGCACCGCCCCCGCCACCGTCACGAAAAACAGCACTGCCTGCCGTGCCGGTGCTTTCCAAATGAACACCTCTTACCCGCGTTGGCCGGGCGTTGACCAATGTCCCTGTTGCATTGGCCTGTGCGCTTTCGACAATCTCTCCCATGCGGATCTGGGCCTCAGAAGCCGTCACTCCCATTCTCTCTCTCCTTCGCGAGAACAAAAAAGGCCGGGCAAAATGCCCGGCCAAAACCTGTTTGTGCTGAAACGGTGTGCCCAACTCAACTTGCGGACACACTTATGATCATCATTTACGTGTAGGACCCTATCGGGAGTCGACGGAGCCTCCAAAAGAAAACAAAGGTCGCAAAGAAAATTATGCTTTTTCGAATCCCAAGACCAAATGTGTCATCCCGCGGAGCAAGAAGTTGGGTGGATGGCGGAATTCATTCTTGCCTTCAGGGAAATGCCAATTCTTCATGCGGGTGAGCAAAGTGGTCAATCCGACAGACATTTCTTTGCGGGCGAGCGCCGCACCGAGGCAAGTATGGATGCCCCGGCCAAAGGCGACATGCACGCTGGCATTGTCGCGGTGGATGTTAAACTTAGCGGAATCATCAAAGACTGCTTCATCCCGGTTCGCCGATCCATATTTCACCATCACCGCCGAGCCTTCCGGAATAGCCACCCCGCCAAGTTCCGTATCGCGGGTTGTCACCCGGAACATATTGTTCGACGGCGTCAAGTAGCGGAGCACCTCGTTCACCGTGTTCAGCAAAAGGCCTTTATCTTTCTGCACTTCTGCGAGTTGATCAGGATGCGAAACCAACAAATACATGGCCTCGGTGAGTGCCTTTGCGGTGGCTTCATTCCCGGCAACAAAGATCTGTTGAATGATGGACAATTGTTCGGGCAATTCGAGCTTTCTGGGATCGCCCTCCTCCGCGAGCGTCACCTGGGTCAGATCTGAAATGATGTCATTGGTCGGGTGGGCAGCCTTTTCCTCAAGTTTCTTTGTGAAATAATCCTGCCACTCCATCAGTTGGCTGATTGCTTCACCACGTTCTTCTTCCGGCAACATGCGGCTGAGCAGCCCCGCAGCTGCATCCGACCATCGCCGAAACTTTTCATGATCCGCCATAGGCACACCAAGCTGGCCAGCGATCACCGTCAAGGGCAACAATTGCGCATATTCCGAGGAAAACTCGACTTCACCTTTGTCGATGAAAGTATCAATGAGTTCATTAGAGATGCGTTCTATGTCAGATTCCATTTCGGAAACCCGTTTGGGCGAAAATGTCTTGTTCACCAGCTTGCGGTATCGCGTGTGTTCAGGCGGATCGGCAGTTAGCAAGGTGTCCATAGGCGGAAATCCGACCGTCCTTGATTCCTCGGCGTCCCGCTCCGCGGACCCGTCGACATTTCCCAATTGGCGCGCAAACTTGCTCGAAAAAATTTCCGGATGATTGTTAATCTCGCAAACCAAGTCATAGGTCGAAACCATGAAGATACCGGTCATCGGGTCTTTGAACACCGGCGCCTCCTTGCGCAGTTGTTCCCAATGATGAAAGGGGCATTCAATCAGCGCGGGATCCATAATGTTGTAGTCTTCGAGCCGGTCTTTCTTGACTTCGCGTATAGGGACGGCTGACATAGATATGCTCCAATGTATTTGAACTGCGGATGGCCATTTGTCAGGAAAAACAGCGTTGCGCCTTTGACCTAAATCAATCTGCAACATGTCGGTCCTTTGTGCACGGACACACGAGTTCGGCACTGTTGCGCAAAGACGATTACCGCAACCTCAATGCTTGTCTCGTGCGTGGTATCCGAGACCATAAATTCGATGGACGAACGAATGATCGCTACTCATTTTCAGCAATACCCGATCGCCGCGATCGTTGCGATGTTCATCTTGGCTGGTACAAGCTGCGCACAAGCAGAAGACATTTCTGAAAAGGATTCGCGCACCATGCCGAACCGCGAGCTTATTGTTTTAGCCGCACCGCGTTCTGGCGATGAGTATTATGCTGACGTCGCCGAGGCGATTTATCGTTTCCACATCAGCTATGCAAAACAGATTCTCGATCGCGATGATGTCTTGGTTCTAACGGACGAAGCCGGATACGCCGACTATGAAGAGGCATTGGGTACGGAGCACGTTGTCATCGCGCCGATGGATGACATTTGGATGCGCGATTTCAGTCTGTCAAATGTTCAAGCGCCCGTCATGTTCCGGTACACGGCTGCCGGACAGGGAGGCAACGCACGGGGCCAATTCGACGCCGACGCTGTGCAAGAAAACTTCACCCGAACGATCGATGGCGCAGGCTTAACGTATCGCATAAGTGACCTGTTAAACGATGGTGGCAACTTCGTTGACGATTATGCCGGGCGTGTTGTTGTGAGCCGAAAGTTCCTCGCCGACAATGCGCTCGACGAAGAGACAGCTCGCGAAGCCATCAAACACGAAACAGGTATGAAGCATGTCGCCTTCATTGACGCTGACGAACAAGGCGGTCTTGAACATGCCGATGGCGTGGTTGCCTTCGTCGAACCCAATGTGCTGGTGGTCAACCGTTACGAAGAAGATCCCGATTATGCGGCCGCATTGCGTGCAGACTTAGAATCCGGTTTGCCTGGCGTCACGCTCCACGAAATTGTGACGCCCTATGACGGTACGCAAATCTATGATGACCGGTTCGGCTCGGCTTGCGGGCTCTACACCAACATGCTGGTGACACCCAACCGCATCTACTTGCCAACTTTCGGCATTCCTGAGGACGATGTGGCGCTCGCCAGTATGGAGCAATGGACAGACAAGGAAATTGTGCCCGTGAGCGCCCAGCAAGTCTGCGCCATGGGCGGCGGCGTCCGCTGCATGTCATGGCAATTGCGCGGCAAGAACGCGGAGCAGTTGCTGGAATGGGCAAGAATGGATCAATAACGCTTTCGAAGCAAAGAAGATCCTCATTCGTACTGTCGCCGTCATCAACTCAGATGATCAAACAATTTTCGTCTATGGTGTCTGAATTCCACCATATGTGTCATCCCCCGGTGCAGCGAAGCGAAATCCGGGGGATCCACTCACCGAAAAAGAATACACTGATGCCAGTGGATTACCCGGACGCGCAGCTTCGCTGCTTACCGGGTAATGACACATGGAGTTGCTTTCAACGTCATCGCGAGCGAGCGCGGCGATCCAGGGTCGCAAACGTTGTGCTGACTGCACTAGATTGCCACGCCGCCTTTTGGGCGGCTCGCAATGACACCCATAAATCAGTATACGCCTTAATATTTCCCCGCCTCCAAAATCTCTTTCAGCAACGCCAGGTCTTTGATTGTGGCGCGGCGAATGGCGGCTCCCATCATTGTGGACAGAAGGCGTGAGAAACCCGTCGGATCACCGCGGTTGCGGAGCCGCATATGCGTGCCCCCCTTCCCCGCGTCTTCCCACCTATATGACGTTTCCATCGGGAACGGGCCGTCGGTTGTTTGCATCTTCAAATAGCGGCCTGGTTCCAATTCGGCAATTTCATAGGTGTAGGCCAAACGGCGTCCCATGAAGGTGGCCACGAAAGCTGCCCGGGCTCCTACCTGAACGACCCCAGGTTCTGTCTGCCACTCTACCGATTTGATGTTTACATACCACCGGCACACATTGGATGGATCACCGGCAAAGGCGGCCACCACGTCGCGCGGGCGGTCAATCACCGTTTCTGTTTGAATATCGACCTTCATGGACAGCAACGCTATCAATGGCACATAACAGAGACAATATTCTATTTTTTGGACACCATGTTCCATGAACGAGACAATGAATTTGGACGATCTTCGGATCTTTGCAACCCTTGCTGAGACCCGAAACTACACAGCTGCCGGTCGGCGCTTGGGCCATTCAAAACAGACCATCAGTAGGCGAATTTCCGACCTGGAAAACCGATTGGGCGTTTCTTTGGTACGGCGAACGACGCGCAAGATGGACCTCACAGAAGTCGGCGCGGCCTACGCCATGGAATGCGCTGACATTGTGCGCCGGGCCGAGGATGCCGCACGCTCGGTAACGGAAGCTGCCGACCATCCACGCGGTACTTTACGCCTCACCGCGGATCCGGTGTTCGGCGACGCCTTCGTGGCTGACCTGATCGTGCACTATGCGCAACAATTTCCTGAGGTCGAAATCGACGCCGTATTCACACGGCGTCACGTCGATCTTATCGAAGAAGGGTTTGACTTAGCATTCCGCGTAGGTGCGGAAGATCAGCCCGGCCTCACGCGGACGCCCTTGTTTCCCGGAGACATTCATTATTGCGCGAGCCCGTCTTACCTCAAAACATATAGCACGCCCAAACGACCGGAAGATCTTAAAGGTCATACGTGCATTCTCGTCGGCACTGAGAGTTCCGTGCAGAGATGGCCCTTTCAATCAGACAAAGGCGTGTTGCCGGTTGCCGTTTCTGGAAGATTGCGTGTCACCAGCTTCTTTTTGGCGCAGAAGGCTGTGCGTGCCGGCCTGGGCATTGGCTTGCTTCCGGCCTTCACGTGCAAAGAAGATATCGCCAAGAAAAGACTGCGCGCCATACTCAAGCCTTGGACAGTGGACGTGGGACCGGTCTCTCTGATCCATCCAACACATCAATTCCTGTCCCCCAAAGTCCGTTGCTTTGTTGAGCTTGCGCAAACAACCTTTCAAGCTTTTGCGGAAGAGCTTTAGAAGACCTATGTGGTCGATTGCGGTAGCGGGGCGGACGCCGGTTCTGCTTCACCGGACGCATCAGGTGTTATCTTTCGGCGCTTTGACAGAAACAGGTAGAAGCTCGGCACAATGTAGAGCGTAAAGAGCGTGCCGATGCCGAGGCCCGTAACAATGACGAGACCGATCTGGAAGCGGCTCACCGAGCCCGGCCCCGTTGCAAGCAGCAAAGGTACAACCGCCATCAACATCGCCACCGTGGTCATTAGAATGGGACGCAAGCGAATGCCGGCCGCGCGTTCCACGGCTTCACGCGCACTGAGCCCGTCTTCGTCCTGCAGCTTGTTGGCAAAGTCAACAATCAGAATGCCGTTCTTGGCAATCAGGCCAATCAAAGTGATCAAGCCGACCTGCGTGTAAATGTTGATGGTCGCCATGCCGAGGCTGACAAAGACCAGCGCCCCCGCGATCGACATGGGCACCGACACCAAAATGATCAGCGGGTCACGCCAGCTTTCAAACTGCGCAGCCAATACCAGATAAATGATGAGAATCGACAGGAAGAAGGTCAGAACCAGCGCACTGCCCTGCTCAACAAATTGACGGGAGGCACCGATATAATCGTAGCTGAATTCTCTCGGGAAGATCCGGTCGGCCGTCGTCTCCATGAAATCCAGTGCTTGTCCGAGCGTTGTACCCGGGAACATCACCGCATTGATGGTCAGTGAATTGAGTTGCTGAAATTGAGTTCGCTGAGTCGGTTCGACCTCATGCTCGAACTTCACCACACTCGACAGCGGGACCAAATCACCCGAAGCCGCGCGCACATAATAGGAATCAATCCAATCATAGCTTGAGCGGTAAAAGCGCGAGACCTGCGGGATCACTTCGTAGCTGCGCCCTTCGAGGCTAAAGCGATTGACATTGTTGCCCCCCAGAAAGGTCGCCAGGCTGACACCAATGTCGCTCATATCAATACCAAGGTCGCCCGCACGATCCCGGTCGATCACCACATTGGTGCGCGGTAAGGCGAATTTGGTGGACTTGGCGAGATAAGCAAATTGTCCTGTTTTGGCAGCTTCGCCAATCAGCTCGTCAGCCAACGCATCCAGTTGCTCATAGGCCTGATCGGTGGTGATGACGAACTGCACCGGCGGACCGACAGGCGTTCCCGGCAGCGCAGGAAAGGTGAATACACCGATCTGCAGACCGGCCACTTTGTTCAGCTCTGCTTGCAAGATGGGTTGCACTTCGTGCTGAGTCCGGTCGCGTTCCGCAATCGGCGTCATCCGAAATCCACCAAAGGTCGTGGCAGGCGTTCCCCCACCGCCAACCATGATGAAACTGCGTGCATATTCCGGGAACGAATTAAATCGATCGACCATGTACTTGGCGTAGGTTTCCGCATACTCGATGGTCGCGGTTTCCGGCGCCAAGGCTTGAATGTTCAGCACCTCACGGTCTTCCGTCGGCGCCATCTCACTTTTGCTCGTCATAAACAAAAAAGGAATAACGGTCAGAATACCCACGGCGAACAGCAGATTGGCGGGTTGATAGTTGAGCGCATTGCTGAGCGAGCGCCGGTACCGATTCGCCAAGCGTTCGAAGAAATGCTCGACCCGCAACTCAAACCCTTTTGGCTCCGCACTCGACGCCAAGACTTTTGCCGAAAGCATGGGGCACAGCGTGAGCGCCACCACTCCCGAAATCAGAACGGCACCGGCAAGCGTGAACGCGAATTCTGAAAACAAGACACCCGCCAGCCCGCCCATAAAACCGATGGGCGCATAAACAGCCAGCAAAGTTGTGGTCATTGAGATGATCGGCATACCCAATTCGCGGGCCCCATCTCGCGCCGCAATCAGGGCAGACTTCCCGTCCAAAATGTGGCGGTGCACATTCTCGACGACCACAATCGCGTCATCCACCACCAAGCCGATGGCCAACAGCATGGCCAGCAAGGTCAACAGATTGATCGAGAAGCCAAAGGCCAACATCAAAAACGCACCGCCGACCAAAGACAGCGGGACCGAAACCGCCGGCACGATCGCGGCGTGCCATGACCCAAGCGACAAGAAGATGACCAACAACACAATCAGCACGGCTTCGCCAATGGTGCGGAACACTTCATTGATCGACCGTTCGATAAACTCGCTGCCGTCATGACCGATCTCGACACTCATCGACGACGGCACCTGACGCTTGATGTCCGGCAACGCCGCATGCACATCACGGGCAACAGTCAGCGGGTTTGCGCCCGGCGCGGTTTCAATGGCCAACAGGATCGACGGTTCACCGTTGAACCAGGTCACTAGATTTTCATTGCGATCTGCCAGTTCAACTTCGGCCACATCGCGCAGGCGTACCAAGGATTCGGGGTCCGAGCGCACGATCATGTCGCGGAACGCCTCTTCGTCGCTCACATTTGTGGTGGCCCCCAGATTAACGGTGACATAGTCGCTTTCGGTTTGCCCGACACCGGCCAAGAAATTGTTCTGTTGGATTGCGTTGCGGACATCGGCCGCGGTGACCCCAAGCGCGGCCATCCGTTCCGGATTGAGCCAGACGCGCATGGCAAAGGACTGGTCGCCATTGGGGGCGGCCTTGGCGACACCGGGAATCGCCTGCAGCTTCGGTATGACACTGCGTTGCAGATAGTCGGTCACCTGAACCGGCGACATCTCTTCGCTCTTGAAACTGATATACATCAGCGCCCAGCCCTGGGCCGTACGTGAATCGATCACTGGGTCTTCGGCTTCACGCGGCAGAATGCTCCGCTGGCTGGCGACCTTCGCCTGGATCTCCGACACCGCAGCGTTCGGGTCGTAATTGAGCTCCATATGAACTTCGATTTGGCTGATGCCTTGAGACGACTTTGAGGTGACATAGTCGATCCCGTCGGCTTCCGAGACGGCGCGCTGCAGCGGCTCGGTGATAAAGCTCTGAACAAGATTACCGTCTGCGCCGGGATAGATAGTTGTGACTGAAACGACCGTGCTTTTCGTTTCCGGATATTCGCGCAATTCCATGATGCCAATGGCGCGCAGACCGATCAGAAAGATCAGCAAGCTGATGACACTCGCCAGAACCGGCCGGTTGACGAATATGTCAGTGAATTTCATCGACGGCCAACCACTTTTGGCAAGACAACGGAATTGTCGATGGTAATCCGCTGACCATTGCGCAATTTGAGCTGCCCGGTATTGACGACCCTATCGCCTTCATTGAGACCGGAAATGATCTCAACACGCCCTTCAACTTCACGGCCGCTTTCAATTTGCTTACGTTGGACAATCAGATCTTCACCCTGCTCTTCAATGGTAAAAACCGATTCACCGTACGGGTAATAGGTCACGGCGGTGCGCGGCAGCGTCAGCACCTTCGGATCGCCGTCCACATGAACATGAACGCGCGCAAACATCCCCGGGCGCAGATGATCGTCATTGTTCTGCAGGGTCGCCTGGACATGCACATTGCGCGTGGTTTCTTCAACCTTGGGACTCACGGCCGTCACCCGCCCAAGAAACTGCCGGTCGGGAAAGGCCGCGACCGAAACTTCAATAGTCTGGCCGACCGAAATGGCGTTGAGCACCCGCTCCGGCAACGTAAAGTCGGCATAAATCGGATCGAGACTTTGCAAAGTCACAATCGGAGTCCCCGCTGAGACGTATTCGCCAAGATTGACCCGCCGGATGCCGAGCGTGCCGGAAAAGGGCGCGCGAATCGACTTTTTCTGAATCAGGGCTTGTTGTTCTTCGACCTTGGCTTCCAGCCGCTCCATTTCGCTGCGGGTTTTGTCGAGCTGCGCTTTCGATACGGCCGAGGTTTGGCTCAATTCGGTGGCGCGCTCGTAATCGAGTTTTGCCCCCACAAGTTCGGCACTCAGCGCTTTGAGCTGCGCTTCCTCCGCAGTCGTGTCCAGTTCCAAAAGCAGGTCTTCTTCTGAAATGGCACTTCCCGAATTGAAATGCAGCGCCACAATTTTGCCCGGCACTTCAGAGCTGATCTCCACACCTTGCGTCGCGCTCAAACTGCCGACGGTTGCGATTTTGGGCTGCCATTCATCTTGGCGGACCTTGGCTGCTGAAACGGTCACAGCCGGAAACTTCATATTCGCGATGTATTCCTGGGTTTTGTAGGCCACAAAGGCCTTCCACCCGAACACGCCACCGAACACGACGACCAAAAACCCGATCACCAAACCGATACGTAATGTCATCAAATTTCACGAAATTTCTTGAGCCCAGTCCCCTTTTTCATGGCGGAGGCACGCACATGAGTCAACGCGCTATATAATAAGTAAGCTCGCAGGGTAAATGTGTCTGACAACTTTGCTTGATTAACCCTGTTCGTTGCAGGATTGACGTAGGGTTCAGGCAGATTGTCAAATTACGTGATTGGATTCGCTATCCAATCACGCTTTCACAACTCGGCAACCGAGCCCATGGCCATCTCGGTTTGGGCTTCAATATCAGCTGGGTTTTGTCCCGAATTCGAAAGAATGTGGACTCGCGCTGGGCCAGATCCTCCAAACAGCGGACCGCGCTCTTGTGCTCGTGTGCACTTACAGGTTCCGATGAAGCTTAACCTGCATCTTTCTAAGCATCCAATCCATGCGGGACACAACGGTGTAATTGCCGCGGACCTGTATAACCATACCAGCAACATAACCATTGTCTTTGCTGTCTATAACAACAGTCGCACCCGAATCTCCTCCGGCGGCAAACGCACTGCCATTCGGATTGCCGTACTCGTCGGTTCCTTCGACCCAAAACAATCTTTGATCGTAGATGGTGCCGGCATAGCCAGACGGTGGCGGCGCCACCTTACCAAAAGTTAATCCCGTCGTGATTCCGTACTTGCGCACACGTGCGCCCACCGGTGGTGATTGAGCGCCTTTGACCTCCGGCGATACATTGTAGATACCGGGTTTCACCGCGCCCGCATCGGTGCTGTTCAATTGAATCACGACGCAATCCAAAAGGGGCGGTTTCGAACGATCCGGTCCCCAATCGTACTCGTTCTGTATTACGGATCCTTTTTGGCCGTGCCCTATCTTCCCATTACGATTGAACAACCATTGAAAATCTTTTTGATTTTCAAAATTGTGATAAGTCGCGAAAAACAAATAGCGTGTGTTCGGAGATCGGTAGACCTGGACGCCAAGCGTTCCGATGTCTTTTTTCGATGGACAATAGCAAGCGCCCGAGGGCTGGACCGTTGTTTCATGTGGAAACAATGAGGGATCAACGGCGCCTAGCTTTGGCAGGCGCAACCGATTTTCATCCGACATCAGGGACACTACACGTCGAAGCTGGTGTCACAACTGGATGACACGGGCATAATGACATTAAAGGTTCCATCGCCACCGCCAATGACCGCCTGCAGTCGAACGGTCTTGCCTGCATCTTCGAATTCGAAGCCACACTGTTTTTCATCGACGGAATAAGTCTTGCTACCAACCTTTGCCGTGAACGACCACCGGTCTTTGTTGGAGGTACTGGTCTTTAAATCGACGGCCAGGCTCGTCGCGCCATCCTCAAGACCGGATAGATCTATTTCTTCGGTGCCGTAGTCCGTCGTCCAATGCTTGGCTGTACCGCTTGTAATCGTACCACCAAGGTTGTTTTGAAACGTAAAATGTCCCATCCACAATGACATGTTATCACCCCTTATTTATGTACGTGCCACCTCACTTTACTTAAAGTTGTAGCCTCGCCCTATTAATGAGATCACACGAACAGTCATTATGTGTTCATCGGTTCGACTTTGGCTTGCGACACTGCTTACGTTAGGGTGCCAGCCTATTCGGATTCACGATGGAGGGACATCTACCAATTCTCCGTCCACGGACGAAGAACAACTTCGTACGCCCAAGTCGACCGATTTTGATTGTGCAAATGGAGATAGGTTCGCGCGATCTGAACCGGATCAGCCATATTGTCGTCAACCGCCTCACCCGCCAACCAATGGGCACGTGTGCCGTCTTCCTGCGTCCACCCGATCGCCGCATCGATCGGCACATGAGCCACATGAATGCCTTGCGGCATCAGCTCACGCGCCATGCTTTGCGCCAATCCCGATTTGCCATGTGACGCCAATGCGAAGGCGCCGCTTTTCGGATACCCTTTGAACGCGGCGCTGGCGTTCGTGAATATGATCGTGCCGCGCTTCCCGACCTCGTCCGGCTCCAGTCCAAGCATCGACTTGGCCGCCTGCTGCCCCGTGAGAAACGCGCTAAAGGCTGAGTTCTTGATTGTTTGGAGGACAAGGGCAGGCTCGGCTTCGGTAATCTCCTTGCGGAAGATATCCCTCATCCGCCCATCAATATTGTGCACCACCAGACGGGGCGCACCGAGATCCCTGCCAACGGCCTCGAACAGTTTCTCCACATCATTTGGTTCCGATGCGTCGCAAGCATAGAGATGCGCGCCATGCTCGCTTTCCAGTTTCTTGAGCACCGGCTTGTCCGGCTGCCGCGCCGCGATAGCGACCTGCATACCCTCTGCTGCAAACAGGCGTGCGCAGCTAGCACTGATCCCCGGCCCGCCCCCGACAATAAGGGCGACATTCTTCTGTTCCATTTGGGTCTTCTCCTTTTGAATGCAATCAAGAATGAAATCGGCCATATTCGAAACGCGTCCCACCATAATCATACTGTAAAGTGTGATGATGGTCACATAAGCGGCGCTTTACGCGTTGGCCCTCACCCGACAAGATTGGTCAAGCTGTGTGCACTGGGGGTCTTTGACATGCGTATTGTTGGAACACTTTTTGTCGTTCTCATTCTCCTCGCCGGCGGCGTCCTTTTTGCGCAACGCATGTCCGACGGACCCATGGGCCCGATCTCTGGAGGTAAATTGCGAAGCGGGACGCTTGTTACAGAAAGAGATGTGGATTGGTCTGCCGCGACCGGTGGAAAAATCGATACTCAAACCGATAGTTCGTTAGAGATTGAACTTCAGCTGGTGAACCCGCCCAGTTCTCGAACAACCGGTGCAATGTTGCATGAAGGCGAGCTCTACATCCCTTGTGATCTCGGATACATATGGAACCGGTTTTCGGGAAACACGCGATACATTCTGAATGCGATCTACCTCGTTAAGCGATGGCATCATGATGTCGAGCGGGACGGCCGTGTCGTGCTTCGTATCGACGGCAAACGATACGAGCGTCAAGCAGTGCGTGTGACAGATCCGGAAATGATCGCAACACTTAAAGCTCAAATCAATGAGACACTCGCCCTCATGGACCTGCCCGAAGAACTCGGCCCTATTCCAACAGAGGAGCCCAACGATATTTGGTTTTTCCGTATCGATCCCCGGCCGGCGACTTGAACTCAACTCATCTGTTGTGTGCCCGTCCGCATAAGAAGGTATCAGCGGTCAACGCTCTCCTCTGATCGCCTGCCCTGGATAGACATTCTGCATCACCTCACCATCGTCAACCACAACAACACCGCTAACAACTACATAGGGAATGCCGGTGCTGGTTTGATCCGGCTCCTCATAAGTCGCGCGGTCTAGGATCGTTTCAGGATCGAAGATGGTGATGTCGGCATCCATGCCGGTTTGCAGGCGCCCCTTCGTTTTCATGGCCGGTGCAACCGCTTCCAAACGCTGGGCGGGCATCAAGGTCATTTTGCGTAACGCCGTCATCAAAGTCAGCGCTTCTTTATCGCGTACATAACGGCCTAAGATACGGGCGAATGTGCCCGCGCTGCGCGGATGCGAAAATCCATCCACGAATGGAATGCCGTCGCTTGCGACCATCACGTCCTCTTGGGCGACCAGATAGGTGTTGGTGGATTCCTCGCGTCCATGGATGATCACCCACCCGCCGGTCGCACGGTATTTGTCGAACGTCTCTTTGGTGAGGCGTTCCCCCGTCGCCACCCACTGCAAGTCCGCATAGTCACCTTGATAGTTATCGAACAGAGCGCTTTCGAGCCGCGTCGAGCCCGCCGTGTAGGGATAAGACTCCGTTGTCACATCCAATCCGCGCGCTTGCGCACCGCGGATCATGTCGAGTGCCGTTCTCGCTTTTTCGTCCGTCGACGAATTTAAATGCACGATATGAAGGCTGGCGCCCGTGGTGGCGGCATTGGCGAGCGCTTCTTGCACCGTTGCCAACTTGTCGTCATTGCGTTGCTGTGCATTTCGGAGATGTATAAACAGCGGCACATTTGCCTCGGCAGCCGTTGCAAAGATGTGAAACATTTCCTCCGCGTCCGCGCCGGGCGTATAGGCCAGCCCCACCCCGACACCCAGGGCACGGTCGCCAAGGCCTTCTTTGAGTTTCTCGCGCACGGCAGCCAATTGATCCGCGTTCAACTGAACGATGGCAGGGTTCTCTCCCTCAGGCGGCGCGGCCGTTGGATCCGCATAGACAAGGTTGCCCACATCCACACCAGTGAGCGCCGAGATCCGCGCAGCCGGGTGACTGGCGGTCGCGCCAAAATGGATCGGCGCTTTCCCTTCCCGCGATGCATACCACGGCGCCACCGGATAGACACCGATTTCAAGCTCCAACGCCGTGGTCACGCCGTCCGCCACTTGAAACCGATTGCTGTTGGTGTCCTGACCATGGGCATGCAGATCGATAAAGCCCGGCGCCACAACAAGTCCTGCCGCATCGATCACACGATCCGCTGTTTGCGGCTCCTCCGCAACGGACGTGATCACACCGTCTTCGATCAACACGTGACGGACCGCGTCCAATCCAGTTTCCGGATCCATGACGCGTCCGTTATTGATGGCTAACTCAGCGGAAGAAGCTGGTAATCCCGCTATACAGCCCAAGAAGACAGTCATGACTGGGAATATCTGACGCGCAAATTGCATGTGGATTCTCGCAGGTTTGGTCTAAGTCCTATCTAATTTGCCCACTCTACGGGGCGAAGCATACAGCGCAAAAGCTCCAGCCGTGCGCACAGCTCGGCAACCTATGGGCAAAGGCGCTCACAAGGGGCGATCCCACAATGTTTTAATTCATTGACAAAGCCCCGTTGCCCCATCTTGAACCGAGGCTTCACGATCGCAACCTTAAGCGAGGCTACTTTTTCATCGCTGTATTTCGCTATTCTGGATATGTCGGCTGCGTCAAATCCAGAAAGTCTTTCTCACATTGTCGCGATATAATCCGTCGGTCCTACACCTCAAATGTGCTGCTTGGACGGAAATGCAGACGCTATGGCGTGAAGCTGCGGCAAAGTGACATGCGGGCTGGCGGAGTGGCCATGGCGAAGGTCCTGCGCTACGCGCATGCGAAACAGTTAAACCGCCATCGAAAACAGGTGAAGTTTTTACGGGACCGTTTTGGCCGGGTGATCTGCGATATTGAACGCAAGAAACAAAGCGATAAGGCCATCACCGCGGTCTTTGCACAAGAACAATCTATGAGGTCTTGAAACTACATTCTTCACAGGGGAATAACTCAAAATGCGGTCATTTTCAGGGAGCACGTTAGAGTGCGATCTACTCGGTTATCGTTGCACTATTGAGCGACCTTGCGTCTTTCGCCTCTTGTACGACGGTCCATCTCATCAAAGCGAAAATAATGCATAAACAAGCTTTGAAACTCTGTCAGCGGGACAGTCTCATCAGCGTCCAAGCCCTGTGCCGCGATAACCTCGTTGTGGCACGAGGCATTCAATGCCGTAAGGACCGGAGGCTCATCTTTTTCGATTGCAAGTCGACGAGATGTCCACGAAGAGAGATTTTCCCCTACCCTGTCAAACTTGCTCTCCATCTCCACAAGCAAATCAATAAACCGCATGTACAGAATGGAGTGATCTCTAGCTTTGTGCGAAAATCCAAGCACCAAATCCATCGCTGCAATGAACGCAATGAATAGCCCCAGCCATGATGCTTGATTAAGAAGCGGCGAAAACGCGGCAGACCCGCTTAGAATGACGAGGAGCATTATGAACTTGTGCCAGCTTTCAAAAAACGACCTCCGCCTCTCATGGTACCGAACCGACCTCTCGATCTGAAACTTTAGATCCTCTAACAGATCCTGATATTCGGATTCACTCATCGTCACATACCTAGATTATAGTGGTCACTCTTTTTTGCCTCTGTCAGTTCCTATTCTTGCTCTGGTTTTGGTTTTGGTTTTGGCTTAGGTTTAAAATCCTTAACCGCAACAATGAAGTCCCCGACCTTTGTAATGTTGCGACCGCCACCTTCAATGATTAAAACGTCAAGATAATGGCATCCTGCTTCAACAAATTCTTGCCGTATTTCACTCGTCAGGTTACGATAATATCGTAAAGAATATGCTAATTTCGTTGTCTCAACTAAACTCAATATCAACAGAGCAACGAGTTTTTTCGAACGTTGAGTCTCTTTGGAGCGTATCACTGCGAGAACGGAAACAATAGTCAAGTGTGGTAAATTCGCCAACTGCTCAAGGGTGGTTGCGAGGTTAAAGTCGTTCCCTTTCGTCCGGAGTTCCCGCATCAACGACTCCAGCGAATCAGACCGCCTACCCCTTAAGAGTTGGCTAAAAGCATCAATGATATCTGTGTCTTCTCCATTCATTATCACATTAGAGCGCGCTCAACCATAAAAAGTCAATCTCGCGCCATGCTACTTTTAAGGCAAGCTCTATGTCACAACTTTAAATGGTGCGTAGAATCCAACTACCAAACTGATTTGTTTGCACATGCTGCTAATTTTGGCCATTTGAGGAACCATAAACCGCGATAAGAAAACTTTGATTTCAGATGTAAGCATTTGTGTTCTGATGAATTGTAATTGCCCCTTACTACGAAACCGGTGCGAGACAGAGACTAAATCGAGATGTGTACTTCCAACAGGTTGTTCCATTTTAGGGTATGTCAAACGACTCAAGTTTGGGACGTTTGAAAGTATCATCAATCGCTGGATGTCCGATGCCCGCAGATTTCGGTCGATTGATTCGGCGAACTCTCAACTCACGCATTCATATTCTTTGAGCACGCGCACAAGCCCGCGAGATATCACATCCGTTCGGCTAACTTGCAGATGGCTCCCCCTCCCGCACCTGAGGCTTCACTTTAGCCACACTCAGCAATGACTCGACACAGTCGCGGATGGAGGTATCGAGGGACCGGAACTCAACATCTGTGACCTCACGAATCCGGTCGTTACGTAACTGTCCGTGGGCCCACACGGCGCGTAGTTCTTGTTCGCGTGCTTGGATGCGTTCAGGAAAAGGATCGGTTACGTCCGGCGCATCATGGCCAAGCTCCGGCAACAGACGATCGATGCTCGCGCAAATGTCCTCAACCGGCCGCACATCGGTCGACCAAGCAATGTAGCGTTCCCCATTTTTGACTTTGTCGCTTTCGAGCAAGCCCACATGACATGCTGCATCATCGCGCACATCGACGGTCATCCACGGGCGGTAGGCCGGCGTTTGATGATATTTCCCAATCAACATGCCTTCGATGATGTGTTGCCAAGGTCCCATATCCTTTTGGTGGGCCGATTGAATGGGGCCCACATTGTCCGCCGGGCAACAGGTGATGACATCCCAGCCGCCATGTTTCTCGGCGGCATCGGAAAAAGCGCGTTGCGCGATCACCTTGCCGATCGAGTAGCCCTGCCCTTTAGCCGGTGTCCGTTTGGGGTTTGACTCGTCAGGATACCGGTCTTCGTTGAATACCGGCCGGCGCACGATTTCCTGAATGTCCACTTCAGAGATAACCGCCGCAATACTGGACGTGACAATCACTCGGCACACGGTGCCTGACTTGTTCACGCTTTCGATGATGTGATGGCAAACACGGCGTACATAGTCTTCGTCATCATAATCGTTGACGTGCGAGACGTGACAGACCCCGTGACACCCGGCAAAGATATCGTCGAAACACCCATCATTGTTGAGGTCGGCGGCATGAAGCGTCAGCCTGCCGGATGCGTAACCGGGCATCGCTTTCAAAAAGTCTGTGCGCGCAGGGTCATCCACATCGCGGACACAGGCGCGCACACGGTAGCCCTTGTCGAGCAACGTGCGAACCACCCAACCGCCAATGAATCCGGCTGCCCCGGTCACAGCCACAGCACTTCCCTTTGGTATCAGCCCCACAGCACGCTTCCTTTCGAATTGAGTACTTGTTTTGCCGACATTTGTCTTAACACACTTTCGGGCGGCAGAAATATGCGCCAGCTATCAGAGGGCGCGAAAGGATTTCCGGTAGGATGAAGGGCTAACGCCGACATGCTGCTGAAACCGGTCCCTGAATGTGGTGCCCGACCCAAATCCCGCCTCACCGGCAACATGCTCGATCGGCAGTGTGGTCGTTTCAAGCAATTCCTGGGCGCGCCGTATGCGCGCGTTCAAAACCCATTTCGATGGCGTCAGGCCGACCTGTTCATCAAAGCGGCGGTGTAATGTCCGTATACTTACCGATTCCCGTTCAGCCAATGCAGCCACTGAAAGGTCAGTTGCGAGGTTCTGCTCAATCCAGGTGAGCAGTTCTCTCAGCGAACCCTCATAGTCCTTCGGCCCGAAATGCTGAATAAACTGAGACTGCCCGCCCGGCCGTTCAAGATGCACCACCGCCGCTTTCGCAGCGAGTGCCGCCGCCGATGGCCCAAAGTCCTGCCGAACCATGTGAAGACACAGATCAAGCCCGGCCGACGCCCCCGCCGACGTTAGGATTTGACCATTGTCGACATAAAGCACATCCGGATCGACCTCCACTTTCGGAAAGAGCCTTTTGAGTTCATCGGCCGCCATCCAGTGCGTTGTTGCGCGTTTCCCGTCGAGCAATCCCGCTGCGGCCAGAACAAAGGCGCCCGTGCAAATCGATGCGAGGCGTGCACCACGCGCCACTGCCGATTGCAACGCGCGGAGGACAGGAGCCGGTACAGGACGATCATTTCCATACTGGCCCGGCACAATGATGGTGTGGGCGTGTCGGAGCGCCCGCAAAGAATGAGGTGCGTTGAGCGAGACGAATTCCGTCGCCGTCTGCGCTTTCATACCGCAAACCTTAATCCGGTAAGCCGGTTGCCCGTCAGTCGTCCGCACCCGTCCGAATATTTCGCAAGCCCCGGTGAAGTCCGCCGGCACAACACCATCGAAAATCGGGATGGCAATAGAAATCGGTTTTTGAGGTTTTGGCATTTATTCGGTGTTTTTCGTCATTTCTGCCTCTTTCGCGTCCGTGTAGGCGTAGTACGTTTGCGGCGTGGTAATCAAGTCACGGCCGAGCCGCAACGTGTCCTGTGTCCATGCCTAAAATCCCGCACACGGAGCGCCGTGAGACTGAAACAGCCATGACTGATGGCGCCGAAAGCAAACAAGGAAGTCAATTGAACGCCCTAGCCGACCCACTCACTCAAGTACGCGCGCTTGCGCTGCTCGAAGGGCTAACGCTGATCGGATTGGCACTGATCGCGGTCCCCTTAAAATATATGTGGGGTCAGCCACATTATGTTTCCGGTCTCGGCCCGATCCACGGCATTTGCTTCACGCTTTATGCGGTGATGGCCGTCAATCTTGGGATTGGGCGCGCGTGGCCTTGGCAGCGCATTGCCAGGATGCTCGTTGCGGCGACGATCCCTTTTGGCACGCTGCTCAACGATGCGTGGTTGCGCGCCAGATCTGAAGAAGGTCGCTGAGCTGTGATCTACTTCCTCGTTAAAGCGCTTCATATCGGTGCAGTTGTCATCTGGATTGGCGGGACCATCACCATTGCGGCCCTGATGAGCTACGGCGTACCGAACCACATCTCGGTGATAAAGCGCTTCTACAACCAGGTGGTCACCCCTGCGTTGCTCCTCACATGGGTCTTCGGCATGACACTCGCACTCTTGGGCGATTGGTTTCCAACGGCCTGGTTGATCGCCAAGATTGCGATCGTGCTCGTCCTTTCGGGCCTGCACGGATTCATCGCGCGAGATCTGCGTCTTGCAGAAGAACGACTTCTTGCGGGACATGAAGATATCCCCACACCCCTGCCCGTACAGGCGCGCCGGAGTTGGCTTGTTGCGAGCGCGGCATTTGTTGTGATCCTCCTCGTCACGTTCAAGGTCTGACCCCAACCACATCTTGCCGTCGCCTACGGAACCTCTTACCGTTAGTTGCACAATGTCTTTGCTGCAACAAATATACGACATGTTCTTCAACCGGCGCATCATCGATCGCGAGATCGAAGACTGGCAGATCGACGCCGCGCGTTGGGTCATCAAGAATTTTGGCGGCCTCAAGGAGATTCAAAACTCTGTGTTGGCGCTGCCCACCAAAGAATATTTCCCGACCGATGGAGAACAAGGACACGCCCTGGCCGAACGCCTGTTATCTCACGTCAAATACCATGCCGGCATGGCCGAGTGGCCCTGCGAACTGGAAGCGCAAGCGGAATTGCCGCCGGGGGAAGTGGATGAATTCATCGTACAAAAGTTTGAACAGCAACCACCCATGGGGACGTTCCGGATTGATGAGGTCGAGAACACGGGTGACGACGAAGACAACATGCCGATCATTTCCTATGACCCCGCACTCCTCACCAATCCAACACGTCTTATCTCAACTTTGGCCCATGAACTGGCCCACTATCTGATGCTCAGCAGCCCTGAACCGCCGCCAGATGGGTGGGAATTGCATGAACATGCCACAGACTTCCTGGCGGTATTCATGGGGTTTGGTGTTTTCATGGCCAATTCTGCTTTCCACTTCGAACAATTCAGCGACGGTTTCATACGCGGCTGGCGATCAAGCGGTTCGGGTTATCTAACAGAAAATGAACTGGTGAATGCGCTGTCACTGTTCCTGCTGTTGAAAGGCGAATCTACCGAACGGGCCGAGGAACATTTGAAACCGCACCTTGGAAAGCTGCTCAGAAGAGCCCACAAAAAACAGAAGAAAGATGAACGTTTGGCGGCACTCGGTCAGATATGAGGCCAAGCCCATCGCTCCCATCGCCTTGAAATGACTGGCGGGTTCGATATGGTCCGGGCCACATTCACATTAGGGGAACGGTGACATGACCTATTTGGTTTGGACACGTCGACAAACCTTGGCAAGCTTCTTGGCTGGCGCCAGTGTAATGACGTTGGGAACTCACGCCGCGCTGGCAACTTCGGATGCCGCCGTTTCTTTCGATCAAGGCGTCGCCAGCGGCGATCCCCTAAACGACCGCGTCATCATCTGGACACGCGCCACACCCAGCACCCCGTCGGCAAAGTCGATTGATGTGACTTGGATGGTCGCGACCGATCCCGAACTCAAAACAGTCATTCGATCCGGCGACATCGTTGCCGATGCCGACACCGATTACACCGTTAAGATCGACGTCGATCGGCTTACCCCTGGTACAACATATTATTACGGTTTCAAATCAGGTGATCAGAGCTCCATCATAGGACGCACCAAAACGCTGCCCTCAGGCAATGTGTCTTCACTCAAAATAGCTGTCCTGTCTTGTTCCAATTATCAGGGCGCCTTTTTCAACACGTATCGCGCCATGTCAGAGGTCGAAGATTTGGACCTGTCGCTGCATCTTGGCGATTATATCTATGAGTACGGCTCGGAAGGATTTGGCGCCGAAATGGGCGAACGCCTTGGGCGGCTCCATATGCCCACGCATGAGATCGTCTCGCTTGATGATTACCGTCAACGCTATGCGCAATATCGAACCGATCCAGACTTGCAGGCACTTCACGCCCATGCGCCGATGATTGCGGTCTGGGATGACCACGAAACAGCCAACAACAGTTGGACCGATGGCGCGCAAAATCATGCAGAGGATGGCAGCGAAGGCGAATGGGATGAACGCAAGAAAGCCTTCACGCGCGCCTACCACGAATGGCTGCCGCTTCGCTCGCCATCCGAAGATCTATCCGCCATCCAACGATCATTTCAAATCGGATCATTGGCTTCTATCGTCATGCTCGAGGGGCGCCTGACCGGACGCAATGAACAAATCGACTACGCCAAGGACCTGCCCTATGTCGAAACGCCATTCGATTTTTCAAATCCGGATGCTCCAATTGCCATCACCGATGAAGCTACTTTAAAGACCATCGACCCTTCGGCCGTGCGAACCATCAAAACGCCCTTTGATCTCTCGAGTGGTACACCAGTCCCCATTCTCGACTATCAACAGATTGCCGCCCTTGATCCGGAAAACTTGCCTGCGGGTATTCAATATCTGCCAAACAAAAAGAAGTTTCTGGACGAAATTGTTGGCGCCGACGCCCGGCAATTGTTGGGAACGGAGCAAGAGGCTTGGCTTGGCGAAGAATTAGCCAAATCGAAGAAAGCGGGGACCACGTGGCAGATCGTCGGTTCGCCCATCATGATGACCCGTTACAAGTTTCCCGACATCACAGAAATGCTGCCGCAAGAAAGGCTGAACGGCCTTATGTCAGCAAGCCGGTTTGTTCGTGGTTTCTTCCAAATTGCGAAACTGGGGCTGCCGGCCAATCTCGACGGATGGGATGGCTACCCCGCTGCGCGCGAACGCATCTATGAAATGGCCAGAAATCAATCCGCAAATCTGATTGTTGTCGCGGGTGATACGCACCTGTTCGCAGCTAATGAACTCAAGTCGACCGGCGATGGCAAACGGGTGGCGGTGGAATTTGCGACGACAGCCGTCTCGGCAACCACGCTCGGAAAGATCTTCAGGCTAGAGGATGTGGACCTTGGCGGCGCTATGGTCGAAGCAAATGATGAAATGAGATTTGCCAACACAAATGACCATGGTGGCATTCTGCTAACGCTTACGCCTACAGAAGCCCGTGCAGATTACATCATTGTCGACACTGTTGAATCGCGCGACTTTAAATCATCCGTTGTGCGCAGCTTTGTTGTGTCGCCAAATGAGGATGGCCGGGTCGGCCCATTGCGGGAAGTTTAGAAGGGAACGGCGACCTCAATTCCAGAGCTCAATGGCGTCCAACTCGTCCGCCAATTGGGCTGAGCGTTTTGCCATGGCCATAAACATGTCGTCGCCCCGATCGGTGCGCACAACCAAGATGGACGCGATGATTGCCATCAGATAGCCCGCCCAACTGTATCGCCGATAATCTGCCCACAGATGATCAAACGGATAGTCGGAGACACCGTAGTGTTTGAGGCCTTCCAAATAGGTCATCAACAAATCACGTTCGACCCGTGCCCGGTCTTCCGGCAGCGGGCTGGTCCCCATGAAATAGGCAAGGTCTTGTATAGGCGAGCCATAAGCAAGCGTTTGCCAATCAACAACGGCAAGCGGATAGCCGCCAGAAGGACCGCCGAACAACATATTGTCGAGCCGATAGTCGCCGTGAATGGCGCACCGTGGTCCGGCAAAGGGTTCAGCATAGGCTTCCACATTTGCGGCGAGGGCCTCGCCAAGTTCAACCTCACGCGTTGTTATCCGGTCCGCGTATCGCTCTTTGAATGCCGGCCATAATTCTTTGAAGAGATCGACCGGCACGATCGGCGCGTCGTCCGTGCCGTTAAGCCAGGCATAGGACTTGAGGGATTCTTTTCCCCAATTAGGACCGTGCAGTTTGGCAAGCTCAGAGACAGCCGTTGTTGCTTGCTCAACTGTGCAGCCCCTGATCTGATCCCCCTGTTCGGCGGGTGCCAGATCCTCCATCAACAAAACGAAGTCGCCCGTCTCTTCATCGATTGAAGTAGCCAGAATGTCGGGCGTCTGCATGTCGACGCCCGGACGGATGAGCCGATAAAAATTGATCTCGTTCAGATAGGCCGATTTGACCGTCTCGCGAAACTCAGAGGATGGTGACGGAAACTTGCCAACGACTGCGTCAGGCCCCTTCGCTGCCGACTTTGCGTCTGCATAAGTCAGATCAAACCGGATGTTTTGGCCCATCTGCCCGGTGCCAATGATTTTCGTCGTGAAGTCCGTGACAACGGCGTCGTAGCCGTTGCTTTTGAGTATGGATGTGATCTCGTTCGCGGTGAGCGATTGCAATCCTCTTCGATCATCCATCTCAAATCTCACTTTCAGAACAAGAAAATTCGGGGGCGCACAGCACGTTCGGCGCGTCATCCATGTGTACCGCAAATTCAGCACCGGTCAATTTGTTGGCAGTGAATTCAAAGGTCCATCCTCGCTCGCTTGGCAATGACCAGGCTGGCCATAAAGACCGTCGATGATCTTGAACTGGCGCTCAAAAACCCAGACTTTCCGGCGGCGCTTCTTCATGCCATCTTGGTAGACCAATCGCCCCAAATCAGAAGTCGACCAGTAAATGAGGACATAAATGGCAGTCTCCCCGTCAAGCACCGACCAATTGTTGATCGAGCAACATGATCATGTTGCCGTTTTCACACTCAACCGGCCGGACCGGTTGAATGCCATCAGCCGCCCTATGCTGGACGAACTGTCGGCCAAGATGGTGGAAGCCAACAAAGATCCCGATACTCGCTGCATCGTGTTGACGGGCGCCGGCAAAGGTTTCTGTGCGGGGCTCGATCTGGTCGATACCAGTGAGAACATGGGAGAACGCCGCGGCGATAACAGCCGCCCCCGTCAATTGTTCGATCTGCGCGACGCCCCCATCAATGTCATGTGGAGCATCGATACGCCCATTATTTGCGCCATCAACGGCGCCGCCGCCGGCTACGGCATGGACATGACGTTGCTGTGCGACATGCGCATCGCGTCAGAGAAAGCCAAAATGGCGGCTGTCACAGCCAAAAGAAATGTTGTGCCGGAAAGCGGCGGCACCTGGTTGCTGCCGCGCCTGATTGGTTGGGGCAAAACAGCCGAACTCTATTACCGCGCGCGCACATTGAACGCGCAAGAAAGCCTCGAATTCGGTTTGGTCAATGAAGTTGTGCCGGCCGACAAGCTCATGGAAACAGCCATGCAGTGGGCACAGGAAGTGGCGGCCAATGCGCCGGTCGCGGTACAGACCACCAAACGCATGATGCGTATGGGGATGGAGGAATCTTACGACACCGCCGTCGACCATTTGATGGTTCACCTGGCCGGTATGTTCCGCAGCGAAGACTTCCAAGAAGGATTGAACGCCTTCCTTGAAAAACGCGATCCTAAATTCACCGGGCGCTAGAGCATCACTTAAGATGTCGCCGAATTGTTTCAGCATGGTTCGAGACGGCGCTATCGCGCCTCCTCACCATGAGGTGTTCGCTTTCTTTTCTCACCCTGAGGAGGACCGATAGGTCCGTCTCGAAGGGTCCCAACGATTGTTCGCCGACCATTAGAGCACATCAAGAAGGACACAAAAATGAAAATTGCCGTCACCCCTGAACCCGAACAATTTCAAAAGCTGATGGAAGGGCCTGCCGATACGCCGGTGGTCATGGTCAATCTGCTGTCGTTCAAGGCCGAGGCAGACGGCGGCAATGAAGGCATGACCGGGCAAGAATCCTACATGCTCTATGGCGGCAAGATGCGTGAATATGTGGAGTCTAAAGGCGGACGTTTCTTGTGGACCGGCCAAGTGGACTCCATGGTTCTTGGGGAAAGCGATGTTGATTTTCAGATCGTCGCCCTGGTCGAATATCCGAGCCGCCAAGCTTTTGTCGACATCGCGTCGAGCGAACATGTTGCCGAAATCAGCAAGGACCGCAGCAAAGGTTTGGCCGGGCAATGGCTGATCGCCACAACGCAAGTGGATGGCCTCATCAAATAGATGACCGCGGCAAAGAACCCAACGTTTCACGGCCGATAAACAAACACAGGATTCTCGGTAGAACATTTCTGAGACAGTCAAGTTGATGTAAGCGGTAACGGCAGGTGGCAAAGAAATCGAAGCGACTCTCCGCGAGCGTTGGCGTAACCGAACACGGCAATTCGGCGGTGCTGGTTACCGTTACTTCTGATGGCGAACTTGTTGATCGCCGAACCATCAATCTGACAAGCGATGACCTGCCCACCCATCCCTATCATCATGAAGGGTCTTGGGCGGTGGGCCGTTACACGGACAGTCCCTGGGCACGTGAAATTACACTCGACGAAGCCATCAAGCTGATCAAACGCGTTGAGAAAGCAGCGGCGCGCGGTGCGCGCGAAAGCCTCAAAACCTTGGCGGCCTCATTGCCCGTCCCCATCAAAACGATTGCGATCCGCATCTGCCCTGATTTGCCGGATACAATAGAAGAACGCATCGCCGACAACCGTGCACAAACCGTTGCCGACACGGTCATGTACCGCAAAGCTTTGGCCGCCGCCGCCGAGAAGAACGGCTGGACCGTGCATTGGTATGACAAGAAGAGAGTGTTCGACGACGCCGCATCGGCTTTAGGTGCCGCCGACATTAACAGCGTGCTTCTGGATATGGGACGGACCATCGGCCCGCCTTGGCAAGCGAAACAAAAACTCGCTGCGGCCGCTGCCCTCGCAGCCACAAGCCGTAAATAATGAACAGACCAAAAGTCACCCGGGATATTCTCGCAAATTCAAACAAGGTTGCAGCACCTCTCTGAGTCATCGCGAGGCCGCGCTAGCGGCCGTGGCGATCCAGAGCAGCGAGGACGAAGCAAGTTGCCCTGGATTACTTCGTGGAGTTTATGCTCGGACGCGCCAAGGCGCGATCCGGGTGCTCGCAATGACGCTATTTTTCGTGAACGAGTCTAAACCGGAAACGCTCTTGCCCATTTCCGAGGACGTTTGTGTCAAAACCAGTTTGTCATTACACGGCGAGCTAGAGCACTTCTATTCTTCAAATAGAAGTGCTCTCGTCTTTCTTTTAGACACGTTTCCGGACGGTGAACCGGTTCCCACTTCACCTGGAAACGTTGCGGCGAGCCCGGGTAATCCACTTGAAATGCAAGAACGAGAAGACATGGATTGCCCGGATGCGCCGCTTTGCGGCTTACCGGGCAATGACACACTACAGTATAGCGCGAAAGCATAGCACGCACGACGCGTCTACATTTTGATCAGCCGTCTGACGACTTCTCTTTCGTAGGACCCAAACCAAGATGAGGCTGGACTGATGTCTCCAAGGACAGGTGCGGCCAATTCATTCGCATAGAGCGTGCCCAAAGATCCATTGGTCAAATAGACGATGCCGTCACCGGACACCGGCTCAAAGGCCGCAAAAGCACGAAAGACCCCATTGTCGCCCCATTGAAAATAGACCCGACCGTTTTCACATTCCGCCGCACCCCAACCGAGCGACCATCCGAGCCCCTTCGGTAAACCGCTCGGGACGGTTTGCGGTGTGTGGACTTTGCGAAAGATATCACGTGTTTCTTTAGAAACATGCGAGGCACGAATGACATGAGCAAGAAAGCGGCCATAGTCGGCAGCCGTGGTCACCAACGAATAGGCTGCAACCGCCCGCTCCGTTCTGCGAGCCGGCCTGCCCGGCGTCATCCCCGAATGCCCCCTTGCATAGCTCCCCTCAAAATCCACAGAAATCAATGTCGACCGGGTCATTCCCAATTCGCGAAACAAAGTGCCCGTCAACTCCTGTGCATTTTTGCCGGATTTTTCTTCCAAAAATGCCAAAAGGAAACCGTAGGCTTCGCCTGAATAAGTGAACTTCACGCCGGGCGCCATGGCGAAAGTCAATTCATCTTGGCGCTCCGCATCCTGATGATCCCCGGCCCAATTGGGAAAACCAGTCAAATGCGCCAGCAGATGACGCGGCGTGACACGACTCCACAAAACCGAATCCGCGATACGCGGCGGCGTACCCAGCGTATCGGCAACGCTCTCATCGAGCTCGAAAAGGCCTTGGTCGTGGAGCCGCGCCGCTATTTCGGCAACGACCGGCTTCGTCAAGGAGGCTGCTTCGTACAGCGTCTCGTCCGTTGCGGTTTCCCCGGTTGAAACATCCACCACGCCAAACGTGTTGTGTTCGACCACTACACCCGACTTAATGATTGCATAAGAGATGCTTGGCAGTCGTTCTTCCTTAACCAACATTTGGGCAACATCCCGAACGGAGGCGCCTGGTGGCGGAGAAATCTTCAAGACATCAGCTTGCCAAAGGATGATGCCCGCCATTACGCCGGCCGCTGCCAAAACGAATCCCAAAATCACGCCGAGATAGAGAGCGAGTCTGCGCATGGGCGGGCTGAATCTCCGGTATGTCAGGGGAAGTAACTTGGATTTTAGAATCGGCAGCGACAATGCGTTATGCGTCTTCATTTGCCAAGCATCACCGCCACGCAACGGCGGCAAAATACGGCTGAACGGTTAAAACTTTCTGGGTGCGATCGGCAACGCGGACCGGTGTGCCGACCGGATTGTCCCGATGCAAAGCTTCGCGCCTGCTCACCCTGTTGCCCGCAGGCCCCTGCGGCCCTGACAAGTGATGCAAAGTTTCCCGTCGAAAGCCGGATCTTGCCACTGGTTTTCGAACTGAAAGCAACCGGCATTTATGATCCCGTTTGGTCCTGTGAAGGACACAATGCGGCCTCGGGAGAAGTCCACCGACTTCCGAGCGTTTGGTTTTGCTGCGAGAGCTTGCCTCAAATGCGTGCACTGGCGGAAACGATTGCGGATCTTTGTTTTACAAAAAAGACATCCGCGACATGGCGCATTATGCTTGTTTCGGCTGAAGACAAGTCAGAGAACACGGTGTTCAAACTGGAACCGGACCTGACGCCGGGCAAACGCCTCGAACATCTTCACAGGGATATTGCGGAATTGGCGAAACATCTGCGCCGCCACCTGTCCGCAAACGCATAGGCAAAAATTCTTTGCCGTCATCCCGGTTGCGGCGATAGCAGCAGACCGGGATCCAATTTTCAGATTGTTGTTTGGCGGCAGTTGGATCCCGGCATTCCGTTTCACTCCAGCCGGGATGACATTTCGTCGACCATGACGACGTCCGCGTGCAGCCCTAGATTTGCTGACCAGGCGTTGCCAGGGCTTCTGCGCCTGACTTGAAATGCAAATCGCGCTGCGGGAATGGAATCTCGATATCGTATTTGCCAAGCGCGGTTTCGATCGCCCAATTGTAGGCGGCGTTTACGGTATCGGGGCGCTTGACCGCATCATCGGTCAGCCAAACGATCAATTCGAAATCGAGACTGGAGTCGCCAAAGCCCGTGAGCCAGACCTGCGGTTTTCGCGCCTCAACGCTGTGCAGGGTGTAATCGACATTGTCCGCGGCTTCCAGCGCCGCTTTCTTGACCAGCTCTTTGTCCGTGCCATACGCCACGCCGAAGGGCACATGAATCCGGCGCGCCGTGTCGCGCAGGGTCCAGTTAATCACCCGTCCACTGACAAACTCCGAATTCGGCACCAATATATCCACATTGTCGTTGGTGGTGATCAGGGTACTGCGGATATTGATCTCCTTCACTTCACCAGTAACGCCGGATTCGAGATCGACAAAGTCCCCCACCTTCAGACTTTTTTCGATCAAAATAATGAGGCCGGACACGAAGTTCGAAAAGATCGCTTGCAGTCCGAAGCCGAGACCGACGCCGAGCGCACTCAACAATATGGCAAACCGGGTAAAATCAATACCGATCGCCGTCAGTGCAACCAAGAACCCAACGGTCAGAATACCATAGTGTATCAGACGGCTGATGGTGTAGAGCGCGGGCCGGCTCATAATATCGCGCGAGGCCGAAACGCGCTCAAACGAATGCTGAACGGCCTTTGATACCCAATAGGCAATCGCTAGGATCAGCAGCACACGGAGGATACTGCCGAGCGTGATCGGCGTTTCATTGATGGTGAACAGGCTGCGGCTGCTCAAATCGAAACCGAGCGACCAAGCGTTCGACATCAACTCTCTTGTTCGGCCCAAAAAAGTCGCGAGCGCGCCGCGTTCCGATTGCAAACGCCGGTCGACAACCAGATGCAGAAGCTCCGTACGGGCGACAAGTTCGCGCAAGCGCGCAACACTCTCAGTTGAGGCCATCGCCTCTTCAAACCGCTTTTCGAGTGCGCGGCTGTCTTGCCGTCCGCTTTCAGCCGCGCCGGATAATTGCGCCGTACTGGCACTCCGCGCCCGGTCTGCCGTGGCTTGCCAGCCCACCAATTGGCCCGCGTTCTGCGCAGCCACCGATTGCTGTGCGCGCAACAAGGCTTCAAGTTTATCCCCATTCGACGCGCCACTTTCGTCCACCAAATGGCTGGCAAGCGAACCGAGCAGCGCCATGCGTTGACGCTGAAGAACCGTTTCCGCCAACGCCATTTCGGCGGACTGAACCCGTAACTGCAGTTCAAGCGCAGCGCCGCTGCCGCCCCCCGCCGCGTCCGATTTTGTTGACTCGGTACGCGCCAGCCGCGCTGCCAATAAACGCCCTCTTTGTTTTTCTTCTGCCCGCGCCAGTTTGTTTTCTTCTTGCGCGAAATCCGCGGCGGCGCCCTCATCAACCGTTACGATCTCTGGCACGAGGTCGATGGTTTGACGTAACTTTTCTGCAGCGTCTTCCAACGCTGCTGCCGCGGGTGCAGCGATCCTACGTTCCTCGGCTGTGACGGCCACGACAAATCGATCACGCATGATTTGCAGTCCCTGGGCGATCCGGCCCGCATCGTTCTCCGGCAAGGCAAGATAGGCTGCTTTTCTGGTGTCGAGGTCTTGGACCGTGTCGGTTTCAAGATCCTTGGCGCGCGAGATCTCTTCCGCCGCCAAGGACGCATCTAGATCTGTTTCGCGATACCGCGCAATCAACGGCACCAATTCTGAAAGCGGTACAGCATCCGGGATGAGCACCGGCGTCACGTCCGGCGTTTCACTTTGCGTCTTCAGCACGCCGTACAGATCGATGAGCGCGACCAGCTCGTCGATCAACGGTGCCACATCTTCACTGACTGTGGGATTGGCTTCCTTCAGTTCAACGGCAAATTCTTGCGTCGCCGCTTTGAGCGAGGTGAGCCGTTCTTGGACTGGTGCGTCTTCCGCCGACACATAGGTAAACCAGTCCGCGCTGAGCCGATCCGGCAATGGAGCTTCTTGAGCCCCAGCCATCGGCGCAGCGAAAAGCACGACATTGAACAAAAGCACAGCCGCGCATTTTTTAAACCAGGATGACATGTTTCGTTTCCCCCTCGCGCGCTGTTTTGACATCGTTCACATCCAGCCTTGGCGGCGGAACAAAACCAGCAGCGCAACAACGATCGACACCATTGTGCCCAGCAAAATGAAATAGGAATATCGAAACGCGAGCTCCGGCATGAATTCGAAATTCATGCCGTAAATGCCGGCCAGGAAACTCAAAGGCACGAAGATGGCGGTGATAATCGTCAGGATCTTCATAATGTTGTTCAAACGGTGCGACGCCATCGAGATGTAGCCATCGCGCAGATCCGCGGCCACGTCGTGGTGCAATACGGTGAGGGTCAGCACACGGTCAAGCTGTTCGTAAACATCGATGATTTCATGTCGGATGTCTTCGGGAATGCCCGGCAACCGTTCGTCCTTCAACACGGAAAAAACATGAACATGATAGGTCATGACACGGCGCAGTTTTTTGAGGTTTGACTTATAGCCCACCAGTTCCGCCAGCATGCTGTCATGGGGGACTTTGATCATCTCTTCTTCAATCTGATCCAAACGGCTTTCAAGATCGAGCAAGATGGGCAGATAACGATCGACCACCAATCGCCCGAGCCGCATGGCCACATAACCCGCGCCGCGCGCCATGCCTTCAGGATTTGCTGAAATCTCGGCCTGCAATTTCTCAATGCTGACTGATCGCCCGCTATGGCGTGTTACGCAAAAGCGCTCGCCCACAAAGGCCGCGATCTGTATGGTTCCGAACGCGATCGTGTTGGTGTCGGCATCGAGCCCTTTGAGCAAGATGAAAGTGTGGTTGTTAAACTCTTCGATCTTGGGCGGATGCCGGTCGCGCTGCGCGTCGTGCACCGCAAGCCTGTGAAGACCGAAGGTTTCGGTCAGTTGTTTAAGTTCGGCGGCCGGATCTTCCCTGTCATAATTGGCCCAAAGGATTGAATCGGTACCGCTCTGCCATTCGGCAATCAGCTCTTCGCCGCCTTCTTTTAAACTGCCGGATGCGGGGTCGAACAACAAAGTCGTGATCATGGTGAACAGAACCGCTGTGTGGAGATAGAAAAGGTCCACCCGGCAGGACACCGAGAGGTTTGAAGGAAGCGAGCGACAACCAATGCCACCCTCCCCTTTCTTTGCCATCATGAGGCCCACGTCAACAGCCAAGACAAAGCAAGGCTCAACGCCAGCACATCACCCTCGCTTACAGCTTTGGCACGGCCTCAGTGCGCAACCTCGACGAAGGCCGCAGCAGCAATTTCAATTGTTTCATTAATATCCGCTACAGTATGCGCGGCGCTGAGGTTCCAATTGAGGAACGGATGGAGAATGGCACCGCGCAACGCAGCCGCCTGGGCAAAGACACGTTGCTTTTCACCTTTGGGATCTTGCTCGAACAATAAAGTCGGCATGGCCGGCGGGCCTGAATAGGTGATCGCGTGCCCCGCTTTCTCGGCGGCAGCAACAATCCCATCACGCAGCAAAATGCCCATCTTGGTGATGTGCTCGAACACATTATCCCGGTCATAGACGGTCAACATCGCCATGGCCGCTCGCATGGGCGGCGCATCAAACATGTAGGTCGATGTGTAGAGAATTTTGCGTGCGGCATCGCGCAAATGATCCTGTGCGAGCAAGGCGGAAATGGCGTGGCCATTGCCCAACGCTTTGCCGAGCGCGATGGCGTCGGGCTCCACCCCCAACAGGCGATGCGAGCCAACCGGATGCAAACGAAAGCCGTGGCGCACATCATCCATGATGAGCTGGATACCGTGACGCACGCGAACCTCTTCTATCGTGCCTACAAAGTCAGGCGCCGCAGACACCGTGTCCATTCTCGGGTTTTGATCGAGGGGATTGAGGAGGATCGCCGCAATATCCGCACCATGCGCTCGCGTACAATCGATCAAAGCTTGGGGATCGTTCCACGGCAAACGCAAAATGTCGCCGGTGCCTTCGGTTAAGGGACCTTTAGGCGGGACCGTTGCCAATTCCGGGTCGTTGCCGTGATACGCACGTTCGAAGGTTATCAGCCGGCGCCGCTGCGTGTGCTGCCGCGCGACGCGGGCACCAAGACTGACCACTTCCGATCCATTTTTGGACACCAATCCCCACGCCATGCCGCCAATACGCGCGACCATCTGTTCAACGACCTCGACGAGCGAAGGCGGAAACAGGCTGGCGCTCGTGAGCGTTTCCATTTGACGGCGGACGGCTTCTTCCACTTCCGGATGGCGGTAGCCCAAAATATTGGGACCGTTGGCGCCCATATAATCGATATAAGTTTTCCCATCCGCATCGGTGACACGGCACCCTTCCGCGCTGGCAATGAAACCCGGCAGAACGCCGCGCCCCGCCATATCGGCACTGCGCGAATAGTAGATGCCGCCGCCCGGCAGCACCTTGTCGGCCCGCGCCCACAATTCTTGCCCTTGTTGGCCATCGGCAGAAGGAATGTCGGGCTTGTTCATGTCTAATATTTCCTGTCAGCAAGTACACCCATCTTTCGATGGATTGTTGTTGGTCTATGCCCGCGCTAGGACTCATGCCCATGAATGAACGCAGCGAGTTGGGTGCGGCTGGTGAGATTGAGCTTCGTCAAAATCGCGTGCACGTGATCTTTGGTGGTTCCAACCGCGATGCCCAAGTGCGCAGCGATTTCTGCGTTCGATCGGCCTTCAGCAATCAAAGTTGCCACCTCACCTTGCCGGCGTGTCAGAGTGGCCAGTTTGGTTGGTTCGCACGATGGACCAGACGCGCCGCCTCGCGCGATAACAACCGGCCCACCGATAATTCTGCTGGCGCGCAAATCAATCGTCACATCGGTCCCGGCATGGCCAACGGCGGCAAGCGGCTCCAATGCAGCCCACGCCCCTGCATCCACATCGCTGGCAGTCAGTGCCTCCACGGCCTCACGAATCTGTTTGGCAACCGTTTCGTCCAACATGATGTCTCACCGTCCAAAGGATTAGGAAAATAGAATGGCGGATATTCCAACCGAAGTAAGCAACTTCTTCCTGTGCATGCAAGCGGGGCGAACCGGCGTCGACGCCTTGATGAACTTGTTTGCGGAGGACGCGGTTTACGAAGAACCATTCACCGGCACACCCCGTCGGCATGTTGGCCGGGACGCCATCAGAAAAGCCATGACAGAAGGTGCGAACGTGCCCCTGCAAGACACACGAATTGAAATCAACACGGCCACCGTCCTGAACGGCGAAATTCACATCGCCTGGACTTGCCATTCGCCATCGCTGCCCGGCGGACAAGGTTCAGGCCTCAATCGTTTTGCGATAGAAGAAGGATTGATCCAGAGCTTGATCACCACATTGGACGGAGCGGCCGAGTGAACAAGAACCCGGATGTCGACGCATGGCTTGATACATACGACAATCCTATGAAACCGGTCGTCGCTGCCATACGCGACGTGGCCCTCAAAGCCGACAAGCGCATTACTGAGACAATCAAATGGCAGGCGCCCACCTTTATGTATAAGGGCAACATCGCGAGCTTTTTTCCAAAAGCCAAACAGCATGCGAGCCTGATGTTTCACAAAGGTGCGGAGATCGAAGGCGATTTTCCCAATTTAGAGGGCGACGGCAAAGAAGCGCGCACCTTCAAAGTGACAGACCTCAAAGATCTGCGCGCCAAGAAGAAAGAACTAACCCTGGTGTTCAAAGCCTGGTGCGATCAGAAGGATGGGTAACGCGGCATGCGATTGCGTATTTCCTCCGTGTCATTCCCGAAAACACGCAGTGTTTATCGAGGATCTATAACGCCTGTACCAAAGCTCTAATGATGGTGGGTATGGATCCCGGTCTTGCACTACGTGCAAACCGGGATGACATCAGAGATGTAACCCGAGTGATCGATAGAACCCGTCATGAAGTGCATGAGCGACGACATCATTCCGGGCAGCTTGCTCAGAGCAAATTATCTCTCAGCTCACCCACTTAAAATGACCGCGGCGGCAGAGATAGAAGAAGTAGAGCGAACAGATAAACAGGATCATGTTCACCGCAATGCCCAGCGTCGGCGCCATCGCCAATAGAGTATCGGGCAGGTCAAGGGCGGTATGCCATTCAAGTGGCGATCCTGGCGCCTTTGCTTTTTCTTTGATGGCGTGAACGACACCGAAAAAGTTTTCTGCATCCCCAGATGTGGTGAACGCGGCGGATTGATAAAGGATCACATAAGTAACCAGCACGATAGTCATCAGCCCCCGCGACAGTCGCGTCGCCGCAAACGCCGAAGCTGCGAGGAAGAGTCCCAAGATCGTGTACAGGAGCTCAATCGAAAACAGCCACGCGTTGCGGTGTTCAACAAACAGGCTCGCAAGTTCATAGTCGGTCATCGATTTGTTCTCCTCAGCTTTAGTCTAGTCACTGATCCTGCAACATCTGCCCCCGTGTCATCCTCGCGAATGCGGGGATCCATAAACCCTGCACTAAAGACAGCGGCACAGGGGGTATGGATCCCGGTCTTGCACTACGTGCAAACCGGGATGACACCTCAACTTTTTCACTCGCGCTTCAACCGCTCTAACCCATCCAAAATCAAGTCCAGCATGAAGGCAAAATCGTCGTCATGATGCTTCTCTGACAAGTGGTGCCGCACATGCTCTGTGAAATAAGGAATCCCATCTTCGGGAAAGTCATTGAGGAATTGGGTGGCGGCTTCTTTCACATTGTCTTTATTGATCGGGAAATCGAGCTGTTGAAAGGTGAAGCCCGAAATATGCATCGTCACCGCATGATAGCCCCGGCATGCCAACTCCACCGAGAATTCTGCTTCGCGCAGCACACGGAGGATCGACTCCATATGTTGCAACTTAACAGGGCCAAGCGCACGGTTTGACCAAAAACTGATGACCCAGGGGTGACGCGTCATCGCGTCGTGCGCCGAAATCGCGGTATCGCGCAGTGCTCCCTTCCAATCGCGGACATCGTCCGGCGGCAGAACAATCTCGCCCGCCACCACTTCGACCATGGCGTCGAACATGTCGTCTTTGTTGGCAACATGGTTGTAGAGAGACATCACCCCGCAGCCGAGCTCGCCTGCCAACACGCGCATGCTGAGCGTCTCGGTTCCATGTTTGTCGGCATAGGCAACGGCGGCGCGCAGAACACGTTCGCGGTTGAGCGTCTCGCGCTTTTTGGTTTTCGTTTTTGCTTTCGGCACTACATTGCCTCCACACCCTTGACATACGTACACTGTACGCATATATCCATCGTACACTGTACGTAACACGGCACGGTTTGATTGGAAATGGTGACGAAGATGGCTTGGACGATCGCTTACATTCTGTTGGGCTATGTTGCGTTTGTGGCAATGGCAGAGGGGCTGATCCGATTCATTCAGCCGGATATGGCAGGCGGTGTGACGATTTTCGTAAAAGATGGCCAAGGCAATGAGATGAAACGCAATCTTGCCACGCTCGAGCATGACGGCGCGCTTTACATTTCATCGAACCATTGGCTTCGAAGCTGGTATTACGCAGCACTCAAAAATCCCGACGTCGAAATCATACGCGAAGGTGTACGCGGCCCCTATACGGCGGTGCCGATTGAAGGCGCCGAACGCGCAACCGTCTCAAAGCTTTACCGGATGGGATTCGTCTTGCGTTTCATCTGCGGTTTCGCGCCAAGCAAATTTTTGCGCCTTGATCCGCGGTAAGGTGAAGATCCAATGCGTGCCCTCGCCTTCGTTCCTTACCTGTTGATCATCGCCGGCGTTGCGCTGAGCAACACAGGTTTCATCGCTCCTATGGCCGGGTGGCAGTTGTGCGCACTGGGCGTTTTGTTTGGGTTCGGCGTCGCCGTTACGCTACTCGTTATACGCATTCGCGGGCGGCAGCCGCTCTTCTGGGCTCTCGCGATTGTTGCGGCACTCCCCTCAGCCATTGCCGTCCCAATGCTTATCAATGATTTGAGCTATCCGCGCATCAATGACGTGACGACCGATATCGACACGCCGCCGGCGTTTGTTGCCGCCCTTGAAGCACCGGCGAACGCGGGCCGCGATATGACGTTCCCGGAGCATTTCGGTACGATTGTGCGCGAAGGCTACCCGTCCGTTCAGCCGCTCGTTCTGGATGAATCGCCCGACCAAGTCTTCGAGCGGATCGAGACGCTCATCGCAAGCCAACCGGGTTGGGTGATCACGCATCGTGACACTGAGAAACGAACCATCGAAGGCGAAGTCGCAACGCCAGTCTTTCGCTTTGTGGATGATTTTGTCATTCGCGTGTCGGATCAAAACGGCAAAGCGCGGGTCGACATGCGATCAAAGTCGCGCGATGGTCTTGTTGATGCCGGCGCCAACGCCAAACGCATTCGAGCATTTCTCGCTCAGCTTGAACGTAAGTTCGTATCAAGCATATCGTCGGTCGGATCTCATATAGGTGGTGCCGAGCTTTCGCACAACACCTTGAATGGTTGAGCTGTTTGACCAAGCGGCCGCGCAAATCTTGCTGCTGCCGGATGCCGTTCAGATATGGATGCGGTGGCTGAACATTGTCTTTTTGCTGGGCGTTTTCTTTGTCAGAACCCACAAAACCGCGCGTTGGGCTCTGGTCGCTTATGTCATCAGCTTTCCGTTGGCGGCGCCCATTTTCTATTTTACGCGCGATGTGAGCATGCTCGGTGTGCCTCACCTTTTGTTCTGGGCACCGCTGTTACTTTACATTTTCAGCGTCGAGTATCGTAATGCCGCATTCAGACTTTTAAGCCTTTACGGCGTTTGGATCGTGCTCCTCTCCCTGACGATAACAATTTCGATCGTGTTCGATGCGAAGGCTGTTTACGATTATGTGGCGCGAATGCATGGATTATAGCCTGAAGTGGTTGGTCAGTTCCTATTGACCGTCTTCACCGGGCTTGCCCCGGTGAACCAATAGCGGTTCAGCGATTACTGGAATTCAAGCTTTCAATAAAGCTGTGAGGAGAATAGATGCCCGGTACATGACCGGGCATGACGGACATATATTTAATCGCCCAGTCACCATCGGCGACAAAACAGATTCTGGATTGCCTCCGCTTACGCTTCAGCCGGGATGACGGCAGAGATGATACTCGGACGCTCAACAAAACTCGTCATCGCATGCAACGCGCTGGCTATGCCGGATCGCAATGACAAACTCGATTATCCCACCTGAAGCCGGTTGTTCACCCGTTCGATTTTGGCCGCCATCGGAAGGGCGACCAGTTCAGCCACGATGTTATCGCCGAGCATCTCGACAACACCGGACTTCTGCGCCTCATCGAGTGACGCAAAGAAACGCTGAGCCCGTTGCAGCAACCAAATGTGATGGAGCTGCGCGTGGACATTGTGCTCTTTGCCTTTGTAGGTCACCTGTTCTGGCGGCAACGCGGGTTGGTCTTGTTCCGTGTTGAACACAAATCCTTTTGCAGGATTGAGCTTTTCAACCGCCTGATTAAAGGCGAGCGCGCCCAAGACAAAATCCTGGCCGAACAAATCGCCGATATAACGCAGCACCGCGAGCGCCGTTTCCGGCACTTCATCGTTCCCCAGATACGCAATCGCGCGATCGGCAAATTCGGGTGATTGCACTTCGGGCACAATCATGTGTTCAACCCATCGGAAGACACGCGCGGCATTCCGCTGCATGAGGTGGAGCCCGGCCGGATCCCGCCCCAAATGCGCATGCAACGCCCCCATGATCGCATAATCCGCTGCCGAGGGATGCCCGCCCAAAAAGTAGGGGTGATGCTGCAAATGCGATTCCATGCAGGCGAGCAGGCCAAGATATTGTTTGTCGATTTCTGTTTTGAGGGCATCCGTCGCTTCCGGCAACATGCCATTGGTGGTCATCTTGTCGGCGATGATGTTGCCGTATTTCATCAGCTCTTCGTCGGTCCCCTGCGGTTTGAAGGACCGGCCGAAATCCATTTTGACGAAGTAATAATTCTCTTCTTCAAAGATCCAGCGATGGAGCCAGGCCAGTTTGACGAGCCCCTCGCTCGCCAGCAATTCCATGAGATGCACGAAAGTTCTCTGGCGTGGTGTCGATGGGATTGCAGGAGGATCCGGGAAGCGCGTTTCGAGCAAATCCTGAATCTCGACGCTGTCTTGCACAACTTCGCCTTCGGGTGTGGTCAGTTGCGGAATACGTGCCGTACCGGACGCGGGGCGCACTTTCTCCCTAAAAACTGGATCGCTCGGCAAACGTTCGACAAACGGAATGCCTTTCTTGCGCAGATAGGTGCGTGTCTTTGCCGTGTAGTACGACGCATAAGATCCGTAGAGTGTGTAGGGTTTTGTCATTGCTTATTCTTTCGAAAATGAAGTTTTCTGCCTATGAGCTCTCTCAAATTGTCATCCTCGGGCGAGCGGAGCGAGACCCGGGGATCCAACTCTCTGCTTGCTCAGAATCAGATGTCTTAAACGCCGTCGAAATCTGCTACTTGGATTCGCCGATCGCCCTATCGCTTGTCGGCGAATGACAATGGGGAGGATCACCGCCGCTTCGGGATCTTATGTTCTTCGGGCAAGGTGCAAATCCGTTTCATGCGCGTGGTGCTGCCGTCGGCATATTCCCAAATCAAATGCTCGCCATCTCGATAGCGCCGCACAACGACCGGCCCCCAACCGAACACGTGAAAATCAAGCACGCCATCGTTCCAAATCATACCGGCCGACGAGCGCGGACAATAGTCCTTACCGCCAAGGGTGAACCACACCGACCCTTCCGTATCATTTGTGTTCAATCCAGCGGTGCTGTTGGGGCCGTAGTCGTGAATGATGCCGCTGCTGGTCACCACCGTGCGGTTACCGCATTGTTCGACCCGTTCCACATGACCGACATGGCCGCCTTCCACGCCGAGCCAGAGCCCACGAATATCATCGGCGCCATCGGGGAGAGGTTCCGTGCACCCGGCCAAAATGGGCAAAGGGAAATGGCTGTAGCGACAGCCCGGCGTGTTGCCTTTGGGAATGTCGATCGCGCGTTTACCGGAACCGTCGAGGTTCGGCAGCTCACAATAATTGAGCTTGCTGCCGTCGCCCGCGAGCGTCGCCGGATCAGTGGTGAGCGGCGGTCGCGGCCAAAAAAACAGCGCACCGAAAGCGGCACCAACTAGCAATACCAAAACCATCAGCAAACGGAATAAAATTCTCATTACCGCCCTCCCCTAAATGCGGCTGTCATCGCGAGCCCGCGTGTGCGGGCGCAGCGATCCAGAGCCCGGTACGAATGCGCAAGTTGCCCTGGATTGCTTCGCTGCTTATTGGCAGCTCGCAATGACAAATGAGATTGTTCGACTTCAACAGGCTAAACCCAAACTTCCAAATTATCCTTGCGGCCAATGTCCCGGGTGAGTTTGAGGTCGAGCACCTCAGCCATGCCACATTTATCCAGGAGACCTAAAACTGCGTCTTTGTCTTGGGCATCAAGTGCTTCGACCGCATCCTGCACGCGTTTAAGCAAATAGAATCTGTAAGGCTGCGCCAAAGCATTGATCGTCGTGCCGCGCACGTTGAAGGTGGCAATACCAACGCCGCGCTGGACTTCGGTTCCCGACGCAAGATCGGCTTGCGACCCAAGCCATTCATTGATGCAAGCGGCGGCGGCGCGCGTCTCCGGCACGAAATCGATCGCGAGCGTTTTCAGCAGTTCGACCAGCGTATCCGGTATCTCGTCATTCGGCAGATAGTCGGCTGACTGATCCTCGAACTCACCGATATCAGGCTCAGGCCGGTTCAAGCGTTCGACCCACCGGAACAGACAGATCGCCTTTTCTTGCATCAAGGAAAGCGGTTTGGGGTCCCGGCCCAAATGCCCATAGAGCGGTGCGATCATGCCAAAATCGCCAATGCAGGGTTTGCTGCCCAGCAAATAGGGATGCGCGGCGAAGTGTTGATCGAACTTGCCGAGCAGCTCGCCGTAAAGCGTTTCCACAAACTCAAATGTCTCCGGCACCGCGCCGAACGCCTTACAGGCCTCGCGCATGCGGTCCATACCCGCTTCGGCAAATTTCTCGCGTTCCGGCATCGGCGGCACCATGGTGAGAAAGTGAAACCTGAGGAACGCAACATTTTGTTCCGGAAAGTTCCATCTGTAGTGCATGGCCGGCCGCAAAAGACCTTCGGCGCCGATGACATCGAACAAAAGACTCAAAACACGCTGCTTCGGTGTCGTTGGCGCGAACGGGTGCCCGGCTTCGTCTTCGAAATGATCGATGATTGCTGCCCCATCGCGAATGACCATGCCGTCGGCCAGTTCAAGTGTCGGAATGCCCTGCCGTCCCCCGGCCTTCGGCAACACCACATCCCGATAATGGAGCGAGGTCGACGTGGTCTCTCGATAGGGCAAGCCCGCTTTGATCAAATAGCTGCGCGCCCGCCCCGTATAAAGAGACAGAGGCGAGCCATAAAGCGTAATCTCAGACATATTTCGGCTCCGGCTTCCGTTAAATCCATTTTCTGTTAAATCCTTGGAACAATTGACATAATATATGCCAATAGTCTATCCCCTTTCCTGTTGCGTTTCATATTAGCTGAAACTCGAACCGCACCGAGGCACCGCATGCTTGAGCCCGATAATAACCCGAATTCGTCCTTCATGGTGGACCCGCCGGCGCTCATGCGCTGGGCTCTACGCTATTTTATGGCGCGCGTGATCGATGCGGATCAGGTCCAGAAGCAGCGTGACAAAGCCGAGGCTGAACGCAAGCGCGCGGGCGCCCCCCATGTGGTGGAGTACTTCCATCAGATGGACGATCCTTACGCGCTCTTGACGGCTCAAATCCTCGCCGAATTCGCCGCGCGCTATGACATCGAGCTCAAACCTCACCTTATTCGCGCCACCGGCGGTGATGCCCAGCCGGAACTTGAAAAACTAGCCGTCTGGGCCCGCCGTGACGCGGGGTTGATCGCGCCCCATTATGGCCTCGGCTTTCCGGCCGAAGCACCAACCGTGCCGACCGCAGCGATGCAACAGCGCGCGGCCCGCATGCTGGCTGGTAAATCGCCCGCAAGTTTTGTCAGCGAAGTTCAAACGATCGGCTTGGCTCTGTGGTCAGGCGACGATAGCGCGCTTGATCAAATCGCCACCGATGAAACCTCAGATGCTGAGACGAATGCCGCGCTTGATGCGGGCTCCGCACGGCTCAAAGAACTCAATCATTATTCGGGTGCTACATTCTATTATGGCGGCGAATGGTATTGGGGCGTCGACCGGCTTTTTCACCTTGAACAGCGTTTGCGCGATTTAGGCGCCGGAAAAGATTCGAACGCCCCTTTCATAGCCCCCCGCCCCGACATTGATGTGAGCGGCGTTGACGCCAGCCAATTGACACTCGATTTCTATCCTTCGCTCAATTCGCCCTATACATCGATCATCTTTGATCGGACGATCGCGCTCAAAGATGAATGCGGGATCAAGTTCAACCACAAACCGGTGCTGCCCATGATCATGCGCGGCGTACCGGCGCCGCGTGCCAAGGCACAATACATCATGTTCGACACGGGGCGCGAAGGGCGCTTTTTGGACGTCTTGTTTGGGCCGTTCTGGACACCGATCGGCACACCGGTGCGCAAAGCCTATTCCCTTCTCCCCTGGGCGATGGAACAGGGAAAGGACGAAGCGCTGATGAGCTCGCTTCTGAAATGCGCCTTTTCCGGCAACGCCCCTCTCCATCAACAGCGCGGCATGCGCCAAGCGGTGGAAGCATCAGGCCTCGATTGGGCGGAAGCGCAACGGAGAATGGGCGACCCTGCGTGGAAACAAATGGTCGAGGGCTTTCAGGATGAAATGGTCGACGATCTTGGCCTGTGGGGTGTGCCGAGCTTCAAATTGAGCGGACCCGACGGTGAACCCGACCTGGCTGTTTGGGGACAAGACCGGCTCTGGCTGATCGCCGCCGAGATTCGACGGCGCGCGAGGAAGAACGGTTGACCCGAACTCCCTCCACCTTCGTGGAGAATAGCAGGACCTACTTTTTTCTTTCGAAACTCAAACTAGAAGAACAATGTCTCAATCTGAAATTCAAAAGAACAAAAACGGCGAGGCGTTCGTCCGCACGCCAGACGCGTGTTTCGAAAACCTGCCGGACTTTCCCTATGCGCCAAGCTATGTCGAGATTGACGGTTGGCGTATGCATTATGTTGACGAGGGCCCGAGCGATGCCCCTGTCGCGCTTTTGCTCCATGGCCAGCCCGATTGGAGCTATCTCTATCGTAAGATGATCCCCGGCCTCGTTGCCGCCGGCTACCGCGTCATCGCGCAAGACATGATCGGGATGGGACGCTCGGACAAGCCGCTCAACATTCATCTGCATACGGTGGAACAGCACGCTGCATGGCTCGATACTTTCATTCGCACGCTAGGTTTGAAAGACGTTACGCTGTTCTGCCAAGATTGGGGCGGCATGATCGGATTGCTCGAAGTCGCGGAACATCCCGAACACTTCAAAGCGGTCTTGGCCGCAAACGGTGTGCTGATGCGCATGCCCGACCCTGTCTTCAAAATCACCATGGGCCTCAATCGGGATGAATATCCCACCGATGAGAACTCGACCCGGCGCACCTTTGCCGATTTTTTGGACGACAACCGCCAACACATCAAAGAAGACATGAGCGACTTTTTTGAAGCTTGGATGAAGTTCGCTTTGATCGCGCCTGACTTTCTGCCAAGCCAAAATTTGACGGTGGATGCAGGGGTGAAGTTATCACCGGGCGAAATCGCCGCCTATGATGCGCCCTTCCCGGCGCTTGTCTACAAAACCGCCATACGCGCCTTGCCGTCGATGGCCTCCCTAATCGATGAGGAACGCCACCTTGCCGCTTGGGACAAGATCGGAACGTTTGAAAAACCGTTTCTGACGATCTTCGGCGATTTCGATGTGATTATTGGGCACAAGCGTCTGCAAGATAAACTCATCAATCATATTCCCGGCGCCAAGGGCCAACCGCACGACCGCATTCCTGCCGGTCATTTCATCCAAGACAGCGCGGGCGAGGAAATGACGAAACGCTTGATCGCGTTTATGCAAAGCCATGGTTAGTTGTACTCGGCGAGACGAGCTTCTACCCTTGTCGTCGCAGAGATCACCGAAAGCATCTCCCTCTCCTACCCTCTCCCTCTTCAAAGAGGGAGAGGAACTCCTCAGTGCTGGATGACGCTTTGTGCTCAATCGATATCGCAGAGGTATTCCTCCCCCGTTTACGGGGGAGGTTAGGAGGGGGGGAGCGGTCAAGAAACACAGTGTCGGAGCAAATAAAGAGAGGATACCAAATGGCTGATTATGTTGTGTACGGAACGCCGATGTCGCCCTTTGTGCGCAAGGTGGAAGTTGTCTTAAAGACACAAAATGTCGACTACGATTTTGAGGCCATCGACATCTTTAATCAGCCGGATTGGTTTAAGGAAATCAGCCCCGCTCAGCGTGTGCCCGTGTTGCGGGATAAGACGGTCGGAACGGAAGGCATACCCGGCACGATTCCAGACTCGTCTGCCATCTGCGCGTTCCTCGACAGAAAGCTGAATGCAGGTCTTTACGGCACCGCCGCTTTTGACATGGGCCGGATCGTTTGGCTGGAAGAGTATGCCGACTCGGTATTGGCGCTACCTCTTGGCATGCACCTGTTCCGGCCGATCTTATTGCCGCGCTTCGCCGGAAAAGAGTCCGACCTTGACACGGCGCGGACCACTTGGAACGAAAAACTGCCGCCGCTGTTTGATTATCTTGAGGCCACGCTCGACGGGAATGACTTCTTTGTCGGCAATGCCTTTTCCGTCGCTGATATTGCGGTCGGGTGTCAATTGACTCAAATGGACTTGGTGGCAGGACTACCCGACGCCGCGCGCTGGCCCGGCCTGGTCAAACACACCGAAGCGATGAAGGCACGCCCCGGCTTTGCGGAGAACCTTGCGATTTGCGGCAAGATGCTGGCGAAACCACTGCCGGAGAAAGTGGATTTGTCTTGATGCTTGCATGTCATCAACTCAGATGATTAGACAATTTTAGTCTATGGCATTTGACTTCCGCTTTTTGTGTCATCCCCCGGTGGAGCGAAGCGAAATCCGGGGGATCCAATGACCGAAAAAGAGTACGCAGATACCAGTGGATTACCCGGACGCGCAGCTTCGCTGCTTACCGGGTAATGACACAGGGAGTTGCATTCGACATCATCGCGAGCGGGCGCCAGCCCGCGCTGCGATCCAGGGCAACTCGTGCTTAGTAAGCGACTCTGGATTGCCGCGGCCGCATTTGCGGCCTCGCAATGACCGCGCAAATGTGACACGGAGGCGACGAACATGGGCAAGCGCTGGACGCGCGAGCAAGCTTGGGAATGGTATGACGCCCTGCCCTGGTTGACAGGCTGCAATTTCATTCCCTCAACAGCGATCAATCAAATCGAAATGTGGTCTGCCGACACGTTCGATGAAGAAACGATCGCCCGCGAGTTGGGCTGGGCGGCAGACATTGGGTTCAACACGATGCGCGTCTACCTGCACGATTTGTGTTGGGCAGAGGATGCGGATGGATTTGAACAGCGTATTGACCGCTATCTCGCCATCGCCAGCGACAAAGGCATCCGTACGTTGTTGGTTCTGTTTGATGATTGTTGGCACGAGCCCAAACCGGGCCCCCAACCTACACCGCGGCCCGGCATCCATAATTCAGGATGGGTTAGATCACCCGGGCGCGAAATCTTGCTCGATCGTTCAAGGTGGCACGCCTTGGAGAACTATGTGACGGCCATCGCAAAACGCTTTGCGCATGACCCGCGCGTTCTGGCCTGGGATGTGTATAACGAACCCACCAATTTGTTTCTGCCCTCGGCAAGCCTGCCGGATGATGAGCGCGAGGCCGCCCTTGCCGCGCTGCAAGGCGAGCAAGATGTTCTGAACCAAGCCTCGATCGACTTGTTGACCAACGCCTTCTCGTGGCTCCGTGCGGCCGGTGTTTCTCAACCGTTAACCGCCGGTATCTTCTATAAGAATGACGCACTGAATGCCCACCTCCTTGAATTATCCGATATGGTCAGCTTTCACCACTATCAGAGCGGTGCAAGTTTGGAGCGCTTTATCGGCAAACTTAAAGGACAGGGCCGGCCGCTGCTGTGCACGGAGTATCTGAACCGGCGCGACGGCTGCACCTTTGAAAGTCACATGTCCGTGTTTCAACGTGAACGAATTGCGTGCTGGAATTGGGGATTGGTCGACGGCAAGACCCAAACAAAATATGCCTGGTCGGACAAAGCCGGCGATCCGGAAAACCCCATATGGTTTCATGACATTTTTGAGTCGGACGGCACGCCCCACGCGCCACCGGAAATTGACCTGATCCAACGCCTGCGTGCGGAGGCTGACGCAGCGGTTTGATCTGTAAGCTGTGTTGATCTTCACCCGCGCGGCGAACACGATCGCATTAATTTGGCACACAGTCGCAGATTGCTCTATAGGTGCCGAATGAACACCAAAAAACGCACCCGTCTCTCCCCTGCCGATCGCCGCGCCCAATTGCTGGACTGTGCCGTAACGATTATCCAAGATCGCGGCTTGTCGAGTTTTACCATGGAGGCATTGGCGAAAGAGGCCGAAGTCAGCAGCCCCCTCATCTATAAATATTTCGATACGCGGCTTGAGTTGCTTCAAGAACTGCTGACCCGCGAACATGAGCGCTATTCAAGTGACATTCAGCAGCAAGTCGAAAAAGCGGAAAGTTATGACGAAGTGGTGCGCATCGTGGTCTCGACCAACTTCGACCAAGCGTCAAAAGGCAACATTCTCTATGTGCTGCGCAGCCAGCCCGATGTGCGGCCGGCGATAAAAGAGATCGAAACCAAACAGAGCAAGCGTTTTGCGCGTTTTCTGGTCAAAAGCCTGGCAGACGAATATCCGCTCACGCGAAAACAGGCAGAAGAGATCACAGTGTTTGCCTCCGGCGCCTCGCAAGCCGCCGCAGAACATTACGGGCGTTTTGGTGGCAACCGGGAAGCGCTGATCGAAAATGTCGTTCAATTCATCTTCGGCGGTATCGAAACCTTCGTTCCCTAAAGGCGAGCAAACTGATCGATCGTACTTTGGGCCTTGACTCTAATTATAGGATATCTATATTAGTTATTATAGATATACTATAACAATGAGGAGCCGCGCTCATGTCCCACAGAGAAGGAAGATTGATCCACGACGCCGACAGTCATTTGATTGAATCGAGAGGTTGGCTTGAAGGCTATGCCAGTGACTATGTCAGAGAGAATCTCAGCGAAGGCATCTTTTCCCTCAACTTGCCGCAGCTCGACCCCTTCATCGAAATGGCGAACAAGCGCCTTGCCGGTGACGATCCCAATCTGACGGAGGAATTGAAGGCCAATTTGTTTGGCCACAAAGCCAAGCTCAATCAATGGGCAGCCTTTGGCGCCATTGACAAAAAAGAGCGCAGCGAATCGCTCGACATCATCGGTCTCGGCTCACAGCTTGTCTTCCCGACCCTGGCCGCCTCGCGCTTTGCACGATCGAAAGACATGGAAGTTGTTTACGGCGGTTGCGATGCACTGAACCGGGCCATGGCTGACTTTTGTTCCGATGACAAACGCATGCATGCCGTCGGTTATCTGTCGCTGAAAGACCCGGAACAAGCCCTGACATCACTCAAGGCCGCAATCGACTTGGGTATCAAAGCGATTTGGATTGCATCCGATGCGATCGAGGGACGCGCGCCGTCGCACGTCGCATACGATCCCATTTGGGCGATCATGGAAGAAGCACGCATTCCCGTGACCCTGCATATCGGCAGCGGCGTGAACATGCCAAAGGAATATATGAACACGGGCGTCGAACGGAAGATTGCCGCAAATATGGCCAATCTCGAAACCACAAAGCCGAAAGACCTGCCGGTGGTTCACCATTCGATCGAGCGCTGGCTCACCTGCATGATCTACGACGGCGTGCTGGAACGGTTCCCAAATTTGAAGATCGGTATCATCGAGCTTGGCGCGAATTGGCTGCCTGCATCGCTTGCCAATCTGGATATGGGCGTGTCGCTCCTTGGAAAATTTGACGAGAGTCTGAAAAAGCTCTCATTGAAACCATCCGAATATGTGCGTCGCCAAGTTCGCGTTGCACCGCTGCACACCGAAGATACCGGATGGATCCTGCGCAATGTGGGCAAGGAGATCTTGATGTTCAATACGGATTACCCGCATCCGGAAGGTGGCCGTGATCCCTTTGGCGATTTCGAGCGCAGCCTTAATGCGGTTGAGGCGACGGAAGAAGAACTCGATCATTTCTATACCAAGAACTACGAGAACTTCCTCAGCCTCTAAAGGCTGAGCCGAAAGGCGCCCATCACAGCAAAAGTCACGAGCCGTACGTGCCCGCCACGTACGGCTCTTTATGTATGACGGAAATTTGCCCCTCAAACAAATGGCATAGATAGTGACATTTGTTTCAATCTGTGCAACCTTCGACGGATCGGAGGAAATGCACGCATGGCCTATCAAGATTATCGTTCAATGAAGATCACCCTATCAAAGCGCGTGGCCTGGGTGACCATCGATCATCCGCCCATCAATTTGTTTGACATGACGCTGATCACCGAGATGGATCAGCTTAGCCAAGAACTCGCGACGGACGATGACGTTCGCGCCGTGGTATTCCAAAGCGCCAATCCCGAGTTCTTTATCGCCCACGCGGACGTGGATCTTATCCGCAACCTGCCGACCGATGTGACGGAACGCCCAACGGAACTGAACATGTTTCACCGCATGGCCGAGCGGTTTCGCACCATGCCTAAGGCCACCATCGGAAAAATCGCCGGCATCGCGCGCGGCGGCGGCAGTGAGTTCTTGTTGGCGCTCGACATGCGGTTTGCGGCCATTGGGCCAACTTGCTTAAGCCAACCCGAAGTCGCCATCGGAATCTTTCCAACGGGCGGCGGCACACAGCGCCTGCCCCCCTTGCTGGGCCGTGCGCGGGCCTTAGAAATCATGCTGGGCTGCGGCGACTTCGACGCCGAACTGGCCGAACGCTACGGCTACATCAATCGCGCTCTGCCCGCTGACGAGTTGGACGGCTTTGTTGAAACATTGGCCAACCGGATTGCCTCCTACCCCGCGAACTCAATTGCGCTCACGAAACACAATGTCGATGCCGGTGCACGTTCACCGCTTGAGGGTCTGCTCGAAGAAATCCACGGCTTCAATCAAGTGCGGACCACATCTGAAGGCCAGAATCTGATGGCACAATTCATGGATCGTGGCGGACAAACGCGGGAAGCGGAATTGAACATGGCCAGCCTTCTAGAAAGCCTGGACAGGTCCTAGACTAATTAGGATTGAAAAACAGGACTGAAGGCGACGGCCGTCTAAGTGAGAAAGAGCAAGACATGAACATTCATCAAAGCGATCTCATCCCCAGCAAACGTGCGTGGCGCTCCGCCGATTTTCGCAGCGATGCGGATTGGGTCACACGGTGGACGGATGCTGAAATCGCCGATCTCAAAAGCGCCGCGACTAAACTACCGGACGATCCGCAATCCTGGTTGGCGGTGGATTGCAAAGCACTGACGACGCCCCTCCTCGAGCAAAAATTCAAACAAGCCTCGCGGGAGATGACGAATGGACGGGGGTTCGTTTTGTTTCGGGGGCTCGACGCATCGGACCCTGCCCTTTTGCGCCGCAAATTTTGGATCGTCGGCAATAGGCTCGGCACACCGGTGATGCAAAACGCCCGCGGTGAAGTGCTCAGTGAAGTCACGGACCGTTTCTCCGGCGCCGAACGGACCGCCGATACGCGCGGTTATGAAAGCAACGACGAACTTCGATTTCACTGCGATGGCGGTGATTGCATCAGCATGGCCTGCGTTCGCCAGGCACCAAAGGGTGGATTGAACGGCATTGTCAGCCTGCTCGCCATTCACAATGAAATCGTGAAGCACCACCCCGAACATCTCTCTGTCTTACAGCGCGGTTACCCGCTTTATGCACGCAAGGAAAAGGGCGATGCGGCATCAACTGCAAAACTTGGGAAGGTCAGCCAGCAACGCATCCCCGTTTTCGCCACAGAACAGGGTTACGCCAGCGCGTGGCTCAATATTCTCCTGTCGATACTGGCGGCTGAAATGTCCGGCATTCCCATGACCCAAGAAGAAAAAGCCGCGATGGATTGCGTCGAAGAAATTGCCGAACGGCCGGACATGAAACTCAGCTTCATGCAGCAGCCCGGCGACATGATCTTCCTCAACAATCTGGCCGTCATGCATCAACGTCAAAAATATGAAGACCATCCGGACGCGGCAAAGAAGCGGCTATTGTTCCGTATGTGGCTGAACTTTCACGATGCCCCGCCCGTTGTCCCGGAACATGCCGCCATCCGCAACGGCATCCGCGGTCCTGAGCCCGTGATTGCTTGGTCTTAATGCACTACATCGTCATTGCGAGCCGCCTAAAGGGCGGCGCGGCAATCCAGAAAAACTTGCTCCGAGCGTGCTGTCCTGGATCGCCGCGGCCGCTAAGGCGGCCTCGCGATGACAACTCATCGATCAACTGAATTTCTCAAAGATAAGTCGCGATGCTGAGCGTTACAGCGCCATCATCGTCCAGAACGCAGGTTTCCGCTACGCGTTGTCCGCGCTCGTTGGCGTAGTGAATTGTCAACGCATCCGATCCAACAAAGACTTCCACAAGTTCAAACTCGAGATCAGACACTTGTTGCAGGGCCACCGCCCAGTAGGCGCGCAGCGCGGTTTTTCCTTCAACGAAAGGCGCTTTTCCACCGGTGTAGCGCGCGATGCCGGGCGAATGAAACACAACCCCTTCCGTGTAGTGCGAGAGGATGCGATCGAGGTCGTGTGAATTCCACGCCGCGATCCACTCGTCCGCGAACCGGTGCGCATTTTCTCTATCGAGGATCATCGGTGTTACCTCGCGCTATCAAATCATCAACTGCGTTTACGGCATGGCGCCATACAGGCAATGTCCACACTTGCCCGAACGTCGAAACAGTTTCAAAAAATTGCGGAATTACACCCCGCCGCGCGCCCTACCCGCGCACCAACCGTCCCGGGCGGGCGCCGGTGTCTTGATCGTTGCGGCGTGTGACCACACCGTTCAGGATCGTCGCTTCATACCCTGAAACGGATTGAAGCAGACGTGCGCCACCGGCCGGCAGATCGCAATGGGATTCGGGCTTGGCCACCGAAAGCGCGGACATGTCGATCACATTGATGTCGGCGCGCATGCCGGGTTCTAATGTACCCCGATCCTTGAGCCCGTAGAGCTGCGCGTTGCGGCGCGTTTGTTTTTCGACGATGAACTCGATCGGCAAACCTTCGCCGCGTGTGCGGCCGCCTCCGCCCCAATGTTTGAGTTGCGTGGTCGGCATGGACCCATCGCAAATCAGGTTCACATGGGCGCCGGCATCCGCAAGCCCGGTAACCGATTCCGGGTGCGCTAACATTTCCCGCACTTCGTCGAGCGAGCCGCTTTGATAGTTTGCGCTGAGAATCGCAGCGAAGCCAGTACCCCCGCCTTCAATCAGATAATCGTACAGTACCTTTTCGATCGGCCGGCCTTCGCGGGCGGCCCGGCCGCCGAGCGAGTCTTCGGCGAAGGGCTCATAATCGAACCCATCACGGAGTGGGTAAAGATTCGCAGCTCCAACCAGAAAGACATTGGCCAACGCGGCCATCGACCCCGCATCTTCGACGTCGCGATCCACGTCCGCCAAGACACGCCGTTTCATCTCAGGATCGGCCATGCGTTGTGCACGCTCGGCCAGAGGAAGCGGCGCAAGCTCGTCGATGTAAACGCCGCGGTTCATAAAGCCGTGGTAGCCGGACAGACCAGACAGCAATCCGATTTGCCGCGACGCCACCTGGGGACGCAAACACGCACCCTGTTTGTTTTGTGCGCTGGCAAATTCTAAAACCTCGCGCCAATCGTCGGGATAATCAGCCGTCTGAATGGTTGTGAAGGTCACGGGCAAGCCTGTTGACCGCGACAGGACCGCCAGCAAGTTCATTTCATGCTCGACGGTGAAGCGTTCACCGCCAAAGGCCTCCATCGCACCGATCGACGAAGACGAAATGGCCTCAACCACGGCGCCCCCACCGGCCGCAACACCCTGCGCGATCGCCGTCAGTTCATCGGCGCTGGCATAGGTGCCGGGAATGGCATTGCCGTCAATGTTGCGGTGAAAGATGGTGCGCGATGTTGAGAACCCAAGCGCCCCTGCGCGCGCGGCCGACTCTGCCAGACGCTTCATTTCGGCAATGTCGTCGCCGGTCGCATCTTCGTGGCGGATGGCGCGGTCGCCCATGACTTGAAGGCGCAAGGCGCTGTGCGGCAATTGCGTGCCGAAATCCATCGCGTAGGAACGCTCGCCAATATAGTCGAGATATTCTTCGAAGCTTTGCCATTCCCCCCACGGAACGCCTTCGGCCAGCGCCGTACCCGGAATATCTTCAACGCCTTCCATCACATCCATCAGGGTCTGTTCGTCCCCCGTCCGGCAGGGCGCGAAGCCGACGCCGCAATTGCCCATGATGAAGGTGGTAACGCCGTTGCTGAAGGAAGGATCGAGCGTGTCATCCCACGTGACCTGGCCGTCATAATGCGTGTGGATGTCGACCCAGCCCGGCGCCACAACCGCGCCATCGGCCTCGATCACGTCGGCGCCCGGCGCATCAATCTTGCCTCCGACCTCGACAATCTGGCCACCAGCAATGCCGAGGTCGCCGGTTACAGGTGCTGCGCCGGTGCCGTCGACAAGGATTCCGCCACGAATGAGAAGGTCAACCTTGTCAGACCCTTGCGGCGACGCATTCGCCGTGTCACGCCCGTTTAGCTGGCTCATCCGTTTACTCCCATGCTTTATGCTTTGTTGGAAACATTGAACAATGTTTCGCGCCAAAGGCAAAGCAATATCAGGAACGCTAACGGACCTCTAAAGCTCGACCGTCTCGGTGTAGCCGAACCCCTTGCTGTAATCGAGAAGTGAAATGACCTTGGGCTCGATGCGGAAGAACGCCAGCTCAACCTCATCGTCGGTGTCAAAGTCGGCCGCTTGGGGAAATTTATTGAGCAGCAAAGTCCCGACGGTCTCCATCTCCTCTGGGTCTGTCACGCGTATGGCCAGGCCGCCAATGGACAGTCCTTCAATGTGCGCCCAATCCTCATAGTCGCGATTGATGGTCAATGAGACCTTATTGTTTTGCTCTATGTTCTTCGACTTTTGCGCGTCGGCCGACGTCATGAAATAGATGTTGAGACCTTCATTCATGTAGCTGACCGTTGTGGCCTGAGGGAAACCATCCTCGCGCACCGTGGCGATCGTCATATCGTCCACATCATCGATGATCGAGATGATCTGCTCCTGTTTTTTTCTGTCCATTTTCCACTCCTTACGGATTTGGAAACCAGTCGATCACAAACAAGGCATAGGTGCCTTGATGTAGATCATGCGGCAAGACACAGTGACTACCGGAATTTCGGTGTCACACAGTCGCGTTCGGGCCAGAAGTAGATCACCGTCTCATGATGCGAGACAGGATGCTCTATCGTCTCGCCACGCTGAAAGCCATGCTTCTCATAGAAGCGTTGGCCGGCTTCGTTTTCAATATCTGTGCTCAGCCACATGCCGCCCGGTAGCTTTTCCTTGGCAAAGTCGAGCAAGACTTCGCCGATGCCTTGGCGTTTGCAGGCCGGTGCGACAAACAGTTGATCGAGGCGAGAGGCGCGGTGGTTGAGCGCGAGAAACGCCACCAATTCACTCTCACGCCACCCCAAATACATGTCCCACCGGGCTTCGCCTTCATCGGCCAGGCGCGCTTCCAAATCCGCGTAGGTTGTATCGTCCGGCCGGTCAATGCCGATGGACTTAAAGGAATCAAGCCATAATCTGGCCGTTGCTGCGCGGTGCGCTTTGGCATACGGCGAGATGGTGATCATTCGGCAAACATTTTGATCACATCATCGGTGCTCTTGATCTCGATATCTTGCTCGGCGAGATCGCTATTGATCCGTGCTTTGATCGCCTCAGCAGTTTCCTCTTCGGTCGACACGGTGCCGTGCGCCGTGCCGGCAACAACAACAGAATACCCAAGCTCTTTCGCATCTCGGCTTGTATAAGCCACGCAGGACTCGCTTTGAATGCCGCAGATCGCGAGGGATTTGATGCCCCCTTGATGGAGCATATCATTGAGCTGGGTTTCATCGAACGCGCTACGCTGCTGCTTGTAAACAACCAGTTCATTTGATTGCGGGGTGAGTTTCGGATGAATTTCCCAGCCATGCATGCTTTTTGAATAGGGGAATCCCTCGTAACTGCATTGCTGGGAATGGATGACCGGCAGACCAGCGGCGCGCGCTGCAGACATCAACTTAGAGACTTCTGTAATAAGATTGTCGCCGCCCTCAATTGGCGGTGTGATTTTGCCATCGAATCCGCAAAGCTGCATGTCGATGACGAGAAGTGCGTGTTTATTGTACATGGCGCGCGAGCATACTGCCCGGTCACTCGTTTGACTACCGTTTCCACACCGACAGCACTTTGTTAGTCGATGCCTCGCCTTACGCTTGTTTTACTTCCGCGCCAGTCTAATTTGGTCTGTGTACGTTTCGGCTAATCTCTGTGGGTCGCCATCCTTTTTGTATCTGAAGTCGCACTGTTTTGCGCCAAGGGCGATGGTCCCGGTGCGCCGCAGCCCTTGCGCACCCTGATCGCTCATCACATCGTCCGACGCGCACATATAAGGGACCAAATCCATCGCATCATGTTTCGAATATTGCGCGCAGATGGCGCACGATTTGACATTTATGCCCCAATCGAAGGCGCCATCTTCGCTAACCGCCATTTCAAAGACAAATTCGCCTTCTTTTGCGCCGGACTGGGATTGCGTGGCGTCTTTGCTCATCGCGTCAATCATTGTGCCGGCAGCCTCATCGCCACTTGGCTGCGGTGCCGGGCGACTCCGCATCTCTTCAATGATCGCATTGCCGAATGCGTGTACATCAACGCCGCGTTCGCGCAAGGCCTTGTAAGTTGCCAAATGAACCGTGCAAAAGAAAACCGATGGCGCCATAACATGGCCGGGTTCATCCACATAGGCCATATCCGGCAACAGCGCCTCGAAATGTTCGCTGGCGCGCTGGGCCACGACATCAGGATCATCGACAAACTGCTGCACGCCCTCGGTGATGCGCGGCAACATGCTTTTGAAGCGGTCCCGGGCTGCTTGTTCGTTTTCTGCGCGGGTCACAAGGAACCTCCTTCTTCTGACTGCACAATGAACATATCATGTTTCGTCGTTTTGGTGCACGGCCTGCGTCCGTTGAACATCCAACAGAACATGCGAAACGTAAAACCGAAAAAGGGGAGCTGTCATGCCGATCGTCACGCTTTATGCTGGAATACTGGGTCTTTGGCTGCTGATCCTTTCGGTCCGCGTGATCGGCAAAAGACGCGGCGGCGGGCCAAGCCTTGGCGACGGTGGTGACACGGCCATGCAGCGCCGCATCCGCGCCCAAGCAAACCTCACCGAATATGCACCGATTGGTCTGATCCTTCTGTGGATTCTGGAAGCTGGGGGGCAATCGGCACTCATTGTTCATGCGCTTGGCATGATGCTGGTCGCCGGCCGCCTCCTTCACGGTTGGGCCCTGTCATTCACGGACTCCAGTTCATTCGGGCGCTTTTGGGGAACCTTGTTGACCCTGTCCATGCTGGCCATAGCGTCGCTGCTCTGTCTGGTCTCAATCGCACTTGCATGAGTACAGCCCCCCTGCGTCGCACAGGAAAATCCCTATCTAAGACAGTGCATAGTCATTTCGACTAGTCCCACCGCATAAGCAAAAAATTTAGACATTGCCGCTAACGTGATGAACATAGGCCACTAATGAACGTCGCGGACCGTTCGATCTTAGTCATTCGCAGTTGGGGGTGCAAAACTTGCGAACATGCTGGAAATCCCTGGCCGGGGAAGAACGGTCCGCCGATCGTTCAGATGCTGTAGCGTCCGAGCCGCAAATGACAGCCGACGCCCTATTGCATCGAGAACTGACCACACGATCTGGCGGCTAGTGCGATGCATCTGTATCGGTTCCCCACAATTGCACGGCACTGTGTGATCGTCTCTTTGTCGACCACGGCGGCCCTCCGCATACGTATGGCGATGGAAATGGTCTTGGGGTCTGGGCGCATCACCACGATCAAAGATCAGCAGAGCCTTGAGGAAAACGTCCATCGGACTCTTGCAAGACCAGACTTCGATTTGCGCAGGCTCTTGTTTCTTGACTATCAGACATCTGCCGAGGCGTGTGGATGGTATATGGAAAATCTCGGCCCGGTCGTTGCTAAGTCCATGTCCGACGTCATTTGCTTCAGCGATGAACCGGCGCAGAGCCAACTTGGCCAGCGTCTTAACAGCCATATTGCTGCAATCCTCCCTTTGCCGCGCGATCAAATTCAAGCCCACGCGATGGCAAAATTTGTCGCTGCCAATTGGTCTTAGAGCAAAGTGCGATCAACCGATTTCGTTTTAGACGGTTCCGCTTGATCACACGAGGATTTGGGCGCACGTCCATTCATCGAAAGCTGAACAATAGGTCGTGCAATTAGAACTCCGTACCAGAATCTTCGGTGCATACCGAAATCTGCCGCGCGCGCCCTGTCCGCATCATTTTTGGCAGCTTCAGTGCATTCTCATCCTTGAAAGATGCTGTCCGATCATCCAGTGACGGATTTTCGTCGTACTACCTCGGTCAGCAAAAATTTGCTGTCCTGTCGGTCGTGAAAACCGATGCCCTTAACGGCTCGGTGAACGACATTGAACTGCGAGACTTCGAAAGCTGCATGTTGAGGCATATCTATGCCAACTCCTTACAAACCGACACGGTCGCGTCCTTCATCAAATAAGTACGCGCGGCTTTTCACGAGCTTTCGCGGACAGCAACGCAAGACACAGGTTTGCCCTCCGGCGCCGATTCTTGACGGAAAGCTCGCCGTTGTCACGGGCGGGTCGGCCGGTATCGGAGCGGAAATTGTCAAAGGCCTCGCCCGCCGTGGCGCCGACTGTGTGGTGCTGGCGCGGGGCAACGAAGAGACGGGGTCTTTTTGCCGTGGCCTGTCTCAAGAAACCGGCCGGCAGATTCTGTTCGTACCCATGGATCTGAGCCACCTGGCCACGGTGATGTCGGCCGCATTCAAGATTGCACAAATCTTTCCGAACCGTACTGTCGACATTCTGTGCGCCAATGCGGGCATTTGGCCCGACACCTATGCGGTATCAAAAGACGGCTTTGAATCGGCGTTTGCGGTAAACTGTTTGGGCCATCATGTGCTTATTCGGACATTCCTTGAGCAAGGCCAGTTGGCAAAAGGAAGCCGTGTTGTTGGGACAACGGGCGACATCTATATCTTGAGCCGCGCATGCACGGCTGACTACTGGTATGAGGGGCGCGGCACGCAAGCGTATGCCCGCAGCAAGCTCGGCAATTTGTGGCAATATGGCGAGCTGGCGCGGCGGCATCCCGACTTGCATGTTTCGATTGTCCATCCCGGCATTGTTGCCAGTGGTCTGGAGGGATCAACGACAGGCATTGTTGGTTATTTGAAACACACATTGTTCATATCGGAAGAACTCGGCGCACAGGCAAGTTTGATTGCCGCCACTCAACCTTCCATCGCAAGCGGCGATTATTTCCACAATATGCATGGGGTTATGAACTTGCCGGCGAATGACCCAGCTCAGCATCGTGAAGCGGCACAGGAATTCTGGGAACTCATGGAGGGTCTGATCAAAGAGAAGCCCTTCTCTTAAATTCAACTCCGAAGTTCAGCTCCTGATTTCGACATCTCAGCGGGGCCGCGATCTGTGACAAATTTGGTCAACTTTTTGTAACTGCCCCTTTCAGACTGATCCGAACAGACGCGTGTCGCGTAACTGATCAAGACAATCTTGATGATGAGATAATGAGGAGTGGACATGAAATTTCGCAGTGTTGAAATCTGCATGGGCGGACTTGTGGCCGGCATGTTGATGCTTGGTACAACAACAAGTGCGCAGGCTGACAATCACGGAGGCTGGACATTCGGTGTCTTAGGCGGCGTCGGCTTTGCCGACGACCACAGCTTTGATATTGCGGGTCCCGCGACCATCAACACCGAGCTCGACAGCGGCTTTGTCGTGGGTGGTGCAATTGGATACGACTATGGCCAAGTTTGGGAGCTTGGCAATGTGCGCGCTGAACTGGAAGTGACCCATCGCTCAAACGATGTCAGCAGCCACAGTCTGGGCGCTGTCTCATTGGCGGGACCAACCGGCAAGGTGCGGGCGACAACCATTATGGCCAATGCCATTCACGAGTTTCTTCCTAAGTCTTCCATTCGGCCCTATATCGGCGCAGGCATCGGCTATGCAGCAGTCGATTTTGAAAATTACGGCGTCGCCGCAATTCCAGCCGTTATGAATGATGACGATGGCGGATTTGCCTACCAGTTTATGGCGGGCGCGACGATAGACGTAGTCGAAAAAGTTGAACTGTATGCGGAGTATCGCTTCTTAGGTGTAAGCGGGATCGATGTTGTGACTTCTGCTGCGACCGGCGGCAATGCAACGTCTACGGATTATGACAGTCATGCGGTTATTGGCGGACTGAGATTTTCCCTTTAAGATGATGCGTGACAAGACGCTGCGCCATTCATTGGGTGCAATGGGTGCAAACGCGCGTCGGTCGGGAGCCGCTGGTCATATGGCCAGCGGCTTTTCATTTTAAGGCATTGATCCCCGGGCCACTTACGCGTCGGCCATCATTTGGGACAGCCACCATTGGTTCAGTTGCCAAATGGATTTTTCGAGCGGTGACAAACGCCCTTGTCCGGTCAGCGGTGCCGTCAGACCGCGCCAAACATCATCGTTTGCACCGATGTCTTCGTGATGGATCACGGACACCATTTCACCCAACCCTGTTGCAAGATCGTCGAATCCTTCGAGCTCTGTTGATGACTTCGGCACCATCAAGTGGATTTTGAGGAGCAACCGGTCGGCGCTGCCCGGCAACACTTGATACCAGGCGACACTGTTGGCCTGAATGCCAAGCAGGAAATGCGGAAAGATGACATTGGCGAACAGATCCCGCTTCTGCCAGTCTTCCAATCCCTCAACAGGCGGAAGACCGGGCGCCGGTTCGTCATGGGCGGCCGGCATATGCAGAATGGACCATGGCCCGGTGTTGTCAGGCACCTTGGAATCACGTGCGTGATAGACCGGTTCAAAGGTCTGCGAATGTGTTGCGATATGGTGATAGGCTTCCATGAAGTTTTCAACCAAGACCTTCCAGTTCCAAGCGCTGTCAAACTCAAGCGTTTTGACAACCACCATGTCGGCCAGTTTGAACTTTTCGAAGTAGGCCCGGAAATCTTCGACCTGCGGTGCAAATGGCGCTGCATCCGGATCGAGATTGGCGACGATAAAGCCCTCCCAGATCTCAGATTTGATTTGCGGCAAACGGCAGTTCTTTTCGGCGAAGCCTTCGGCTCCGTCCATCAGGGGTGCACGCACCAATTGGCCGGATGTGTCATAGCTCCACGCATGATAGGGGCACGTGAAGAGTTTACGCTTGCCGCTACCATCAGCGATGGGGGCCGCGCGGTGTAAACAAACGCGTGACATCACGCGGATCTCACCGTCGGTGCCGTGTACAACCATGACCGGCTGACCGAACAGATCGAGCGACACATAATCACCCGGTTCGGGCACTTGATCGACACGCGCAAGCGGCAACCAGCTCTTGCGCATGATCGCCTCAACTTCGCGCGCGTAAATCTCGTCACTGGTATAGGCGGTTGGCGGCAAGGTGTAGGCTTGCTCAAGCGGGCGTTGAACCCGGGCAATATCTGCGCCGTTCAGTCCTGGCAGTTTTTCATAAAGTGTTTCTGCTGTGTTGGTCATGCTGCAGCCTCCGGTGCAATGGGTTCAAGCCAGTCCGACATGCCAAGTTCCGACATGACATAGGCGCGCCACTCTTCATCATTCATGTTACCGCGCGCCGCGACGATTTCAGGTGCCGCCTGTCCCGGCTCCCAGCGTAGTTTGGGTGCGGGTGTCCGCGCGGCCTCAAGAATGGTGTCGGCAACCAGTTGCGGATCTTCGCCGGCCACTTCACCTTCCGAGGTCGAGGCCACAACGCGATCGTTGAATGCGTCATACGCCGTCCCCTGAACAAAGAAGCCCGAAGCATCCGTGTTGTGCATGCTCATCCCCGTGTTGAAGAAAGCGGGCCGCACGGTGCTGACCGAAATGCCGAAACGGGCGGTCTCCATCGCCAAGGATTCCGCCAGCCCTTCGAGCGCAAACTTGCTGGCGCAATAGATAGACTCACCGGGAATGCCGGTTACGCCCGCCATGGACGTAACAAAAACCACGCGGCCCTCACCCTGTTTACGCATGAGGGGCAAGGCGGCCCGCGTCATATCAACGGCACTGAAAAAGTTCGTCTCCATGGTTTCGCGAATATGATCGTCGTGCAGCGTTTCAAGCGCGCCGAAGCTGCTCATCCCGACATTGTTGACCAAAACATCGACGCGGCCCGTGGCCTGCTCCGCCTCGGCCACAACCGAGCGATTTTGGCTGGGGTTCTTGACGTCATGTTCCAGCACATTGAGGCGCACCTCCTCAGATTGCGCCCAGGCCTCAAGCTCTGCGCCGCGTTCGGCGCCGCGCATGGTGGCAAACACATCGAAACCGGCTTTGGCGAGGGTTTTGGCCGTGAGTTGTCCAAACCCGGTGGGGCGTGAGCACCCGGTAATGATCGCTGTTGGCATGATGATCCTCCCTGTTTGTGACCGGGCATGTAGCAGCTATGAGACCTTATGTCAATTATTTAGAACGATCGAAATAAATTAGACATTTGCCGTCAGTTGAGATAGGACGCGAGGCATGGCTCGAACAACCGCCCCACCTAAGCCCGCACAAAAGGAACGCCGTCCTGTCGGCCGGCCCCGAAGTGACGGCAAGCCTCATCTGACCCGAAAGCGCGTCTTTGAGGTTTGCGCCAAATTGATTGCCGAACACGGCTATGCCGGCACCGGCATTCGCATGATGGCGGCAGCCTTGGACGCCTCCCCGGCCTCGCTGTTCAATCTTTTCGGATCGAAGGACGGCTTGCTGAATGAACTGATCGTGTTTGCCGCACAGCCGTCGATCGACTTTCACAAAGAGATCACGGCGGAAACAGCCCGGCTAGGCACCGCGCCGGAAGTCACGCTCTACAAAAGCATCTATGAAGAAACGTTGGCCGTATCGTCAGCGGATCGCGATTACGCCGCCCTCTTCTATTTGCCGGAGCTGCGCAAACCCGGATTGGAAACCGCGCAGTTGATCCGGGCAAAGATGATTGGCCACTACCGTGAACTCATTGAACGCGGCGTCCAAGCAGGAACGTTGCACGCGGACCATGTGGGTTTGGCCGCGGAACAGGTTTTTCAGTTGACCGAAACCAGCATCATTGCCGCTGATGACGTGACGAAAATCAGCCCCCAGAAACAAGCCGCGTCGGCTGCTGATTTATGCCTGCGTGCGCTGTTGATCGAGCAAAACGCGCTAGCCAAAATCCGAAAAGAAGCATCGAAGCTTGGGCCGACGATCGCACAGCCCCTTTCCTGAATGCGCTCCTTGGGCAGTGCATCTTACACGAACTGTTTGCGATACCGCGTGTGAAAGCCGTGACGGCTCAACGGCAGGCGGCGAAGGCGCTTGCCGGTTGCCGCAAAAAGCGCATTGGTGAGTGCGGCCGCCGTCGGCACCGGACCCACTTCGCCCATGCCGCCAGGTTCGGCTGAACTCTCAACAAAATGCGTTTCCACGTCCGGCATTTCAGCTAGGGCAAGAACAGTGAAATCGTGAAAGTTCGATTGTTCGACCACGCCTTCTTTGAACGTGATCTCCGACGTCAGCGCTTGACTCAATCCCCAGGCAACGCCGCCCTCAATGTTGGCAGCTGAGATATCCGGGTCCAAAACCACACCGGCATCCACAACGGAAACGACTCTGTGGATATCCAACGCGTTTTTGTCGTCCACAGATAGTTCGATGACCTGACCGATATAGGTGCCGAAACAATAGGAAAATGCCAGGCCTTGCGCGCGGCCCGGTTTCGCGGTTCCCCAATCCGCATGCCTTGCCAACTTATCAAGCACGCCGAGTGCACGGTCATTCTCTTTGCCCCGCTCCAGAAGCCGCCGCCGATAGGTGAGCGGATCTTCGTTCGCCTTATGAGACATTTCATCGACAAAGCTCTCAAGGGCAAAAACATTTGGTCCATATCCGGTCGTGCGCCAAACCATCGTTGGAATGGGAACGTCCAATATACGGGCATCCAAACGATTGGCCGGCAGCCCGTAGCGGAAGCTTTCTTCGGTTAATCCTTCCAGGCAACTGGGATCGATATCGGGATATGACCACTTGATTGCCGGCACCACCGGAATGACCGCGGACAAGATTGTCGGGCTCACGAGCTTTTGGTCCATAGCAACTGGTAATCCATCGTCGCCGAGCGCCGCTTCGATTCTGTGCAGCACACCCGGCCGATAATGATCGTGCTGCATATCTTCTTCACGCGACCAGATGAGTTTGACCGGCCGCCCCACCTTCTCCGACCCGAGCGCGGCTTCGACCGCGAAATCGGCGATCAACCGGCGGCCGAACCCACCTCCGAGAAATGTGCGCGTGACTTCGATCGTATCCGGATCAATGTTCAGAGCTTCAGCCACCCGCGTGACCGTCATGGTTTGCCCTTGGGTCGGTGCCCAAATGCGGCAGCGGCCCGGCTCCACGTGGGCGACACAGTTCATCGGCTCCATGGGCGCGTGCGCTTGCCACGCAGACCGATACTCAGCGCTTAAACGACGCTCAGGCGGTGCCGCCTGGACCTTAGCGCGTGCCTGTCCCGAATCGATGGATGTCATGAAGGCATCACCTTCCAGAGTCTCTTGATAGAGCGCGTCGAGACGTTCAGAGTCGACCATGGGATTGGGTGCCGGTCCTTCGGCGACCTCCAATTGATCGAGCGCCGTTTTTGCGCGCCAATACCTGTCGGCAACAACCATCACACCGCCCGAAATGGCAAGCGCATCTATAACGCCCGGTTGGTCAAGAATGTGCTGGCGGTTGAACTGCACCTCGCCAACCGTCCCCAGCGGATGGTGTTTGACGGCGGCGTGGACCATGCCGGGAATATCCACATCTATGCCGTATATCGGTGCACCGGTAATTTTGGCTTTCGTGTCCACGCGTTTAAGCGGCCGGCCAAGAAGTGCCCACTGATCTTTTGTCTTGAGAGGCGGTTCGGACGGTACCGGTAGTTGAGACGCACGCTGAACCAGATCTACGAAGGCCGCCCGGCGCTTTGACACGCCATGCACAACGTAACTGTTCTGCGTTTGGCATTCGTCTTGTTGAACGCCCCACTCCGCCGCTGCCGCTTGCCGCATCAGCTCCCGCACCGACGCACCCAACTTTCGCAAATGTGGCCAGAATGTTCGTACGCTCTCTGCATTGCCGGTGAATTGAGTTCCCGTGCGCGGGTTCCCATAGACCTGACCAACCGGGCTTGGCACTGCCGAAACCAAATCCCAATCGAGATCAGCTTCATCGGCAATGATGGCGGCCAGCGTTGTATGCACACCCTGCCCCATTTCCGCCTGCGAAACGATGACTGTGGCACGATTGTCCGCGCCAATTTTGACCCACGCATTGAGCGCAATCTGTTCACCACCCTTCGTTCGCGCAAAGACGGGCGCCTTCAACGACACCACCAAAGTGCCCGCAGCCAACGCAGAGGCCAGAAACAGACGGCGGCTTGGCGTGATTTCAATTTGTTTCATGACTTGCACCTTTGCACTTCCTCAGGCACCGGCGACACGGACATGGAAACAAGTGTTGACGATCGTTCGTTCTGAACTGATGTTGGCTGCCGACCAGCCTTCAAGGAGTATCCTGCCTTGCACACTGTCCCCGAAATCCTCGACGCGTGGCGTCAAGAACTTCCAGACCTGCCGCTTAAGCCCAAGGAGATTTCCTTGCGGCTTAATGCGGTGGCGCGGCAATTGGATGACATCAAGCGGCAGTGTTGCACGTCGGTCGACCTCAATCCCCGCTTTTTCGGATTGTTGGCTGCTTTGCGGCGCAACGGTGCGCCCTACGAACTGACACCGGGCCAAATCAGCACAAGCATGTTGATGACGACGGGAGGACTGACGGATCTTCTCAATCATGCGCAAAAGGTGGACCTCATCAAACGCACACAAGACCGAAAGGACCGCCGTGTTGTCCGTATACGTCTTACAAAAAAGGGAAAGCGCCTTATCGAGGGCGCCCTTGAGCGGCAACTCAAAATGGAGGCGCGTCTCTTCGATCCGTTAAGCGCCACCGAGTCCCGCGAGTTGGTCCAGTTGTTGATCAAACTGCTCCCCCAAGACGATCCGTTCAACGCGCGCTGAGCCGAACGCTTACTTCTCCGACCATGACGTCTCAAATTTATACTCGATATATAGCTTTATATCAAGATAAACACCGAAACCGTTGAAATACGGGCGACCGGACCGAGGCAATCGCATAGGGTTCAACCAAAGCAAATCTGATTTCCCGGACGCCCAAAAGCGCTTGGGGCAACGCAGAGTGATGCACTACAGATCCGGGATCATTGCTGCACGAGCCCTAAAGATCCGCTCTGCGCGCTAGCGCCGCAGCATTTGCACGCTGCAGCGCGCCCGGGAAACAAAGTTCATGAGGATTCTCAACCATATGCGATTCCCCATAGGGATTGACCCGAGGGATGCGCGGTTCTTCTGACAGGCGCTCCTGAACCCTCCCCGATTGACATTGGCGATGGCGCCCTGATTTCCTATAAAGACCGGTCAAGTTTTCACCTGTTGCCGTTCGACGCTAAGTTCCGATGAAACCACAAAACCAATCGCCCGGTGGTGCCAACACGATCGCCGAAAACAAACGCCGCGCCACTTTCGAGGACGCCGACAGTGTGTGGCTGTTCGGGTATGGGTCCCTCATCTTCAAGGCGGATTTTCCGTTTCTGGAAACACGGCCCGCGCAGATTCGGGGTTGGTCGCGCCGCTTTTATCAAGGCTCACACGACCATCGGGGCACACACGACAATCCGGGCCGCGTGGCTACACTCATCGAAGAAGCGAACGCCGTATGCCACGGCCTGGCCTATCACATCACGCCCGATATTTTCGACCATTTGGATTATCGTGAAAAGAACGGCTATTTGCGCTTCTCAACCGAAATGACGTTCCGCGGCAGCGGGAGCGGCACCGCGCAGGGTCTAATCTATATCGCGACAGAAGATAACGAGGCCTATCTGGGCCCCGCCCCCGAGCACGAGATCGCGCATTATATTCAGCACAAAGAAGGCCCGAGTGGCCGCAACGCCGACTACCTCAAAGATTTGGCCACAGCGCTACGCAATCTCGGCGCGGATGACCCTCATGTTTTTGAGATCGAACGCCACCTGTTGAAGCTGGAGCGCGGCTGACCGAGCCCAGCAATCGCAGTTCAATGCCTTGCGCCTAACGTGCGGCGGGATTACGAATAACAAAAAGGATCAGCTATGCCCTCATTCGATATCGTCTCAAAAACCGACCTGGCAGAAGTCGACAACGCCATCGGCAATGTGATGCGTGAAATCGGCCAGCGTTATGATTTCAAAGGCTCGTCGTCGTCCGTCGAACATAAGGACGCCGTCATCACGATCAATGCCGACGACGACCTCAAACTGAAGCAGATGCATGAGGTGCTGCAAGGCAACTTAGCCAAGCGCGGCGTTGACCGGGGCGTTCTGGATTATCAGAAACCTGAAAAAGCGGCCGGCCAATCGGTACGCCAGCAAGTATTGATCCGCCAGGGCATCGACAAAGAGCTAGGCAAGAAAATCGTCAAAGACATCAAGTCCACCAAGATGAAAGTGCAGGTGGCCATCCAAGGTGACGAACTCCGCGTCACCGGCAAAAAGCGCGATGATCTCCAAGCCGTCATGCAACATGTTAAAGGCATGGGCCTTGAGCAACCCCTGCAATATGTGAACTTCCGGGACTAGTAATTGCCTTCGGGCGGTTCATTGCAAATCGCCCCGGACTCGCCCCGCCATCGGAAATCGCCAGCAAAAACCGACCGCTTGTAGATTCCTTGGTGAATGTCCATCTCTTCTCACGCGCCCCTTACACAAAGCGCAAAAGACCGCGATCGACAGAAAGCAAACGAGTTGAGCAAAATGGCAAAAAGAAGAGGCTCGGATAACTTAGGCGATCGTTTGTTGAAATCCGCTGAGCAGGCAGTTGAAATCGCAAAGGGCACCGCAAAGCCGGGATCCTATCAAGTCACCCGCTTTCCTCCGCGTGTCGATGTGGCGGAACTGCTCGCCGAGTTAGGCATGAAACAAACTCAGTTTGCGGAAACCTATTGCCTAAGCGTGCATACGGTTCGCGGATGGCTTAAGGGTAAGCAGCCCGATCAAACGGCAGCTGCGTTTCTCGCAACCATCAAAGCTGATCCAAAACGTGTCGCAAAAGCGCTAAGAAATACGAAAACCGCTCGTACCAATTAGAACCGCCGTCAGACAGGCTTATCAGAAAACGCGCAGCCAAGAAAAGCAGTGCGCGCAATAAGCGATCAGGCCATCCATAGATCTAGGTGCTTTGTTGCCAGCCATTTGGCGAGTGCAGCGTTGACCGCGTTGGGTTTTTCTTGCGCCATCCAATGACCGCTCTCGACCGTTTCTTCGCTCAGATCACAGCAGTGCACGCGCATGGGTTCAGCCAGTTTTGAATCGATGGTTTCGCACACTGTATCGAAGGCGGCGTGGAGAAACAGCACGGGCATGTTGAGCTGCCAGGTCTCTTTGGCTTTTTCCGCATACGCCCCATTGGCTTCGCTGTTCACATACCAACCGGCCGGGCCTTTGAACCCATTTCGGGTGAGTGCGGCCGCATAAGCGTTTTCGTCTTGTTCGGTTATTACCGATTCATCGCGAGGGAATTCGGGTGCCCCTGCCCCATCGGGCCCAAACCAGCCCCCATTGGCGCGGATCGAGGCGAGCATCGCCGGCTGGCCTACATTCGCCGGGTCGCCGGCGCGGAACAAGGCGCGCACCGTGTTCGTGACGTTCTTTTCAAACGCCCCGCTCGCCGTTTCGAATTGATCACGGTAGAAGTACCAATAATCCCACTGGGCCGCTGGGAATCCGTCTTCGGGATAGATGTCCCGATTGGCCAGCTTCAACAGTTCTTTGTCTGTAAATCCGCCTGGGATGTAGGGCACGCAGAGCCCGGCAACACCTTGACATCGTCCAGCATGTTGTTGTGCCAAGGACCAAACGATGGGCGTACCCCAGTCATGCCCAACCCATATGGCTTTCTTGGCCCCAAGCGCATCCAGCAGCTCAAGCATGTCTTTTTCGATATGCTCTACGGCGTAATCTTCCTTGTTCGGATGAATCCGTGACCGGCCATACCCCCGCATGTCGGGTGCAATCGCCCGAAAACCGAGCCCCGCCATGACCGGCAGTTGATGCCGCCAAGAAATCGATAACTCGGGCCAACCATGGAGGAAGATGATCGGCGTGCCGCTTTCCGGGCCGCAGGCCAAATAGAAGGTTGTGTGGCGGTCGGTCTTAACCACATGTTCGGTGATGGGATGCATCCGGATTCTTTCTTATTCTGCGCCTTATTTGTCAGCGCGTTGTCCCCTACGCTTTTGCGATCACCTTAGCGCCTATGAAGCGAAAGACATAAAACGAGAAAGGCGCCCCTGCTTGGCGAATTTGCACCAGCGGTCTGCCCCAAAAACGCGCATCACTTTAACGCTCCACCTAACAGCAAGATGGCGCAAACGCAGATCTTCGCTAGAACGGAATGCGTGAGCCGTCATAGGCGAAAAAGCCACCGGATGAAGAGGCATCACATTGCGCAATCGCCGACAACATTGAGGCCGCAGCTTCTCGCGGCGTTTGAGCAGGCCGTACGCCCAAATAGGGTTCACTCAATTTGCTGCTGACAGTCCCGGGATGCATGGCGATGCAGAACGCCTGAGGGTGCGTGCGCTTCAACTCAATCGCCGCCGTTTTGATGAGCATATTGTGCGCGGCCTTTGAAGCCCGGTAGCCGTACCACCCGCCTAATTGATTGTCGCCGATGCTGCCGACACGCGCCGAGAGCGACACGAAAGCGCTGGCAGCTGTGCGGTCGAGAAGCGGACACAAATGTTTGATGAGCAATGCCGGCGCAATGGCATTGATTTGAAAATACCGCTCAAGTTTCTGCGAAGTGATTTGCCGCCAGGTCTTTTCGGGCTGCAATCCCTCCGCATCATGCAGAATGCCGAGGCAATTGATGATCAAACGAAAGGATCCAAAGGTCCCCTTCAATTCCGCTGCTTTTGTCTCGACCGAAGGTTCAAGCGTTGCCTCAAACCCATTCCCGTCCCCACGATGCACCTTTGCTAAGCGCGCCTCGGGAAGGGCCGCGTTCAGCACGTCGCAAAACGCACCGCCTATCGCGCCCCGCGCACCTACGACTAGAACATTCGGCTGCGCGCCCAAGACTTCGACCAAATCATCCACTTATGTGACACCGGGCAAATCGCTGGCGATGGCTTTTGCGATTGCTTGGCCGCTCTCGAAAGCCGATTCAACCCGTGCACCAAGGCACCAATCACCGCCCACAAACAAAGTCCTATCCTCCGTACAAAGATAAGGCTTGTTCAGAGGCTCTGTTGTCATCGCATAACGCCATCTATGCGCAGCCGTGTAAGCAATATTCGGGACCCGGTCGCCCAACAGAGATTTGAACCGCTCAAGCAATTGCGCTTCCACCCAGTCAGCGCTCTGTTGGATATGCTTGGCGCTCCAGGCCGGGCTCGCATGCACGGTCCAGCAACTCGCACCGGGATCGCGGCCCGGCTTTGACGCGTTCTGTGCGACCCAGGAAACGACATCCTCCGGCGCCCGATGAGAGTCAAAACCAGGATCGAAAGCTCCTTCCATGCTCACCATCAAGGCCCAACAGGGGGCAATGGCAACTTCCGCCAAAGGCGCGATCACATCGGGCAAGTCTGACAGCATTGTTTGAGCCTGGGGCGCAGGCGCGGTGCAAACGACAAAGTCAAAGAGGGGATCAGACGCCTTCTCTTCGAGTTCCACTTGCCAGTGATCCCCCAAAGGACGCACATGACTGACGCGCTGTTTGAACTTAATGTCGAGGCCTCGCGCCAAAGGCCGAAGCAAACCGTTCATCGCGGGTGTCCCGACATAGCAATCGTCTTGTGACGTGGCAGGACCATTCAAATAACGCGGATACCAAGTTTGCGCGTGCCCAGCCTCAATTGCCGAGGCGACATATTTCTTGAAGGCCTCCGAGCGTGCGGTGATGTATTGGGCGCCGTGATCGAAAGTCAAACCGTTCTCCGTCCGCCGGGACGCCATACGTCCGCCCAGCCCGCGGCTTTTTTCGTAGACGGTGACTGAATACCCCAGGTCGGCCAATTGGCGCGCACAGGTAAGCCCGGCCATTCCGGCGCCAATGATGGCGACACGGTGCGCTGTTGAAGACATAAGAAAGCACCCAGTGCATTGGTTTCGCTCTTACGTCATACGTAAGTCAGCGCCACACAGATCGCAAATACATCCGGTCACACAGGGCTGTTCAGAGATTTCCTAGAATATATCGGGCCAACTTCGGTCCTTCCGCTTCATTTAAGCGGAAACGCCACATCGCAAATCTCATCTTCCGGCCCAACCGCATCGGGCTCAGCCACATACACTTCGCGGCAAGACAAAGCGCTGCCCGAACGGGCAGCCACCTCCGGCGAGCAAGCCACAGCATCATAAGCGGCGAGTATGGCAGGAAACGCCCATTGCGCTTTTGTGATCCGCGTAAAGGCCTCTTCATGCGCAGGTTCTGTTCGGATGCCAATCAGATCGGTCGCGCCGATATCATCGGGACATCCCAGGAACGCTTCGATGGGACCGTCATTTTCCGCGTCAACACGTCCGTGAAAGATGAGCGTGAAGGGTCCGGGCGCGATCTTGTCGCCGAGACGGGCTTTGAATGCCGCCTTCGCCTCCGCAACGAAGGCGTCGGTTTGATCGCCGAATTGGCGACGCATCATGGAAAGCCCTCGACGAGCCGGAACCGAACGCGTTTCAATCGTAAACATCGTCTTGTCCTCTTTGTTCAGAATTTGCGTGATGTGGTGACACAGGCTTTCACGCCCATCATGCTCAGAGCTGAGTTTCCGCATGTGCAAAGCAAGTTGCTGCTCGGCCGACCCATCATCTTTCTGATGAGCTTCGATGAGGTCGGCGATATCGCTCAAGCTCATCTCGAGCGCCCTCAACAGAGCGATGAGGCGACCGATTTCGACCTGTTCAAGTGCATATCTGCGATAGCCATTGTCTGGATTAACCGACGCCGGCTGGAGCAATCCCGACGCGGCGTAAACGCGCAATGCCTTGCTCGAAAGGCCGGTGCGTTCGGCAAATGCGCCCGCGGATACAAAGTCTTCATCCGTCATGTGCGCATCTTGCGCCTTGCCCCAAGGGCGCGGTCAAGCGCGTTTGCCATAAAAGATCTTCGCGCGGTTTCTGCAGGACGCCTCGCGACAAGCCTCAAGCCAACTGATACTGTTTTCATTTCTTAGGCAAGTGAGTGATGGGCGGCACAAACTGGTTCCAAATTTGCGCGCCGGTCAGAACAAATTTCAAGCGATCAACCAAAGAGGAGAAGCTCGTGGTTTCAGTCACCCTGGATGAGCTGCTTGTCATCGAATCCGTCAAACAACTCCGTAATCTCTACAGCCATTACTATGACGGCAAGCAAGTCGATAATCTGGCTTCCCTCTTCACCGAGGATGCAGTTTGCGAGTTTCCGGAAAATTTCGGTGGGCACTGGATCGGCCGGGAGACAATCAAAGCCAGATTTCAGGACATGATCAGCGGTTATGAAGGGCCGGAATATGGCATCTTGCACGCGGTCACGAACCCCTGGATCCGCATCATTGACGAACGAACCGCCGCCGGGCGCTGGTACCTTCACGATCTCCGGACGACTGAAGGCGCCGAAAACCCCATCATCCTCTACGGCATATATGATGATATCTACAAGAAGATCGGCGACGAATGGCTCATCCACCGTACACGGATCGACTTTCTATGGCCCAACCGCATTTGGTTCGGCTTTCGTGAGGAGGAAGAGTATCGCGCTTAGGGATATTCGCAGCCGTCAAATTCAAGGAGCCCAACCGTCTACTACCATTCAAAGCAGCTTTCACGGTACTCTCGGCATCTAGCGTGCAATAAACAAAAGGAACCCCATAACAAATGACCGAACTCGTTCTTCGCGATGACAAAGATGGCGTCACAACGCTTACAATCAACAGGCCCGACAAGCTTAATGCGCTCAATATTCCCGTCTTCGAGGCGTTGGACGACCATGTGTCGGATATCGCAACGAAAACCGAGTCGATCGGCGTGGTCGTGCTTCGCGGTGCGGGCAAATGTTTTTCGGCCGGACATGATCTTGCGGACATTTCCACTGGCGAGAAGATGCCGCGCCCAAACTACCAGGCGCATGTCATTGAAGACCTTGCGACACTTCCTCAACCGATTATCACCGCTGTGCACGGTCATTGCTATACGGGCGCGTTAGAACTTGCTCTTGCCGGCGACATCATCTTGGCGAGCGAGAATGCAAAGTTCGCCGACACACATGCGCGATGGGCACTGACACCGGTTTGGGGCATGAGCCAACGCCTGCCCCGGCGCATCGGACAGGCCAAGACCGCAGAAATGATGCACACGGCACGTACTTACTCTGGCCGCGAAGCGGAGGCCATGGGTCTCGCCAACATTTGCTTTGAAGATGAAAACTTTGACGACGAAGTCGCGTCCTTCTGCCAGACGGTCCTTGAGAATTCGTGGTTCTCACTTCGCGCAAACAAGCGGCTATTGCTTGAGACGGATGGCCTCGACCTTAAAGCCGGCCTTTCGCACGAGATTTACTACAATGAAGGGCGCGGGCCAGATATGCAGGAACGCATTGGTAAATTTCTCAAGAAGTAACGCACTGGAACCACATCAGGCGCTCGGTTGCTGTCTCAAGGTGCCGTTTCAAGCAGCAACCGCTTCGCGCCGCTTCAGCCGTTGCACCAATGCCGTATGGCGTGTTTCCGTCAAGGGATAGTTCCAAATAATCGCCGTGGCCAAGATGAAAAACAGGCCCGGCAATACCGCATACTCAACCCGCAGCGCAACCTCCCCGAAGGACGTCGTGCCCACGCCTTGCGGGTCGTATCCGAACAAATTGAGCAGTTGAAGGGCGAGGAACAACCCAACCGCCATGCCGATCTTATCCACCGCCGCTTGAACGGCGAAGAACATCCCCGCCCGTTCTTGCCGATGCATGGCACGATCAACATCAACAACATCCGCGATCATCGCGAGAGGTAAATAAGCAAACGCACCGAAGCTTAGTCCTTTGATCAGGAACAGGACGAGGAAGATGTTAAAGTCTCCGGGGCCGAGCGCGACCGTACCAATCGACGTGAAAGCACCATTCAGCATCGCGACAGCGAGCGCGCGATGCTTGCCGTATTTCTTGGCCAACCATTGCCAAAGCGGAATGGCGAGAACGCCAACCGTGAAATAGAGTGTGTAGGCGGCGCCGATGCGATGGCCCGCTTCAAGCACGTCCTGGATAAAGAAATAGGAAACAGCGTGACGAGACGCCTCGCCGATGACTATCGCAAGCGCCATTAAAATGATGCGGCGAAACGGTCCCACACGGAGCAAGCTGCGCAGACTTTTGAGCACGGGCGGTGATTGGGCGGGAACGTGGCGATCGGGTTCGGGGACGATGAAAACAAGAATGGCGACGCATAAGGGCAAGGTCACCAAGACAACGGTGCCCAAAATATCCAGAACTTCGCCTGGCGACTCTTTGCCCATATAACTTTGGGCGATCCAGATCACGCCCGCGGAGCCAATCAGCCCTGTAATCGTGAAGACCTGTCTCACGCTCATGATACGCGAGCGTTCTGTGTAGTTTTCGCTGAGCTCTCCACCCCACGCCCCCCACGGCAAGACCATCATGGTCCACCCCAAATACATGACGGTGCTCCATATCAGCATGTACCAGATGGTGACGCCCGGTTCCGGAAAGAATAGCATCCAAACGCCGAGCATCGTCACTGGCAAGCCCAACAGAAGGAACGGCCGCCGCCGGCCGAGTGTCGATCGCGTATGGTCGCTCGCCCAACCAATCAACGGGTCCGTTACAAAGTCAAATATGCGGGTTACGAGCAGAACGGAACTGATCGCCGCTAGACCCAAGCCAAGCTCTTTGGCGTAATAGGGATGAAGAAACAGACCAAGAGGATATCCTAAGAACGCAATTGGCAAAGCCAAGTTGCCGTAAGCCAGCAATATGGGGACTTTGGTGCGTTGGTAATCAGTCACGTCTGTCCCCTGGCTTTGTTGTCAGTTCTTCTCAGCGGGCTCGATCACTAAAAATGCAATTCCTTAGTTGCGCAACCAGTTTGAGCAAGCAAACAGACATAGATCACATATGTGCTGGCAGAAGATCGACGTCCTTTCGTAAAAACGCTTTGGTGCTCAAGGACGAATTAGAGCGTCTCCGTATTAAATTGGCGCGTTTGGAACGAAGTGTCGTTGCGAGGAGCGCAGGCGACCTGCCCGCGCGAAGCCAAAGCTTCGTCTCGGCGAAGGCAGGCGAAGACTATTTTCCAATCACCATTTCAGCACGGCTTTCGCGGCGGGCCGTTCGCGATAGCGTTCGTCCCAAGCGCGCAACAATGGTCTGTCACCGAAGACATCCGCTTCTACATAACGCACGAATTGAAGTGAGGCTTGCAGTGTGCAGTCCGCAATCGACACGCGGTCGCCAAGAAAGAGAGGACGGCCATCGGAAAGAAGCTTTTCGAGATAGTCGAGCGGCGCTTTCATATTGGCTTCCATCTGAGCGGCTTTTTCAGGGTCTTTCGGATAACCCAGCGGCGAGTTGGTTGCATGGGCGTAGGCACCCATCGGTCCCGCAATCCGAATGTCGACAATACGTTCCACATCGCGGGCATGCCCACGCTCTTCCGGTGAACCACTTAGAAGCCCGCCATCCGGAAACTTGTCCTCCAGATATTCCATGATCGGAAGCGACTCATTGATGAAAGATCCGTCATCCAACTCCAATGTCGGAACCGTGCCGAACGGATTGCGCGCGAGATGTTCGGGTTCCTTGTGCCGGCCCTTAACGGTGTTCACGACAATCTGCTCAATTCCCATATCCACGCCGAGTTCTGCACGCTCGGCGATATAGAGCATCACCTTCGTGGGGTTCGGGGCAAGCGGTACCATATAGAGTTTCATTTGAGATCCTTCACCAGATCGACAATGTTTTCGAGAAGCTCAAACCGCTCGGGGCCCATCGGCGCGCCATCGAGACCAAGTTTGAGTGTTGTGACACCCACATCGCTGTAAAGCTGCAAGCGTTCTTTGACCATGTCGCGTGTGCCGAGCGCTTGGAATTCGGTGACCATCGCATCGGGCACCCGCGCGGCGGCTTCATCGCGTTTGCCGTCGATCCACAAAGATTGAATGGCGCGTGCGTCGTCCTCATAGCCTGCGCGCTTAAAGGCGTCATTGTAGAAGTTTGTTGTGGCCGACCCCATACCGCCCATGTTGAACGCGACGCCTTGCTTGCGGCGTTCAATCATCTCTTCCACATTCTCGCCAATCTCAACACGAACCGAAACACAGCAATCGAGGTCGCTCAGGCTCCGCCCCGCTTTCTGGGCGCCTTCGCGCAAGAAGTTAAAATGCGCATCCGGATGATTGGGAGAGAAGGAGGTGCCGAGCCACCCATTCGCCGCCTCCCCCGTGTAGCGCAATGAATTGGGCCCGAGGGTTGCGAGATAGATCGGCAGGTCGGTCGGCTCATGCGCAATGCGGATGGCTTTGCCTTCGCTATTCGGCAACGGTAACTGAAAGACCTTTCCTTCGTAGCGCACTTTTTCGCCGGAAAAGACCATCCGACAAATCTCGACCGTTTCGCGCAGACGCGCGAGCGGTGTCTTATATTCAACACCATGCAAGCCTTCGACAACTTGCGGGCCGCTGGCACCGAGCCCCAGCACGAACCTGCCACCCGTTAGATCGTGCAAGGTCAGCGCGGTCATGGCCGTCATTGCCGGTGTCCGCGCGGTGATCTGCATAATGCCGGTGCCGAGTTTGATACGTTCCGTTTTGTCGGACAGATACGCAAGCGGTGTCGCCGCGTCGCTCCACCAAGCCTCTGCAGAAAAGGCGAGATCAACACCCAGACATTCGGCGTGTTGTACCCATTCGGTCGTCAGAGCCAAACTTTTGGGATTCGCAGATCCGATTTCAATTGCGAGTTTCATAAGGGCCACCTTTGATCTGATACCACCTTACCCGCCGAGAAGCGCAGCAGGCTTCAGATTATCTAGCTCACAATCAGCAAAGTCCGCACCAATCTCGCGTCTTGTGCCAGTGAAATCGGCTACTTTGTCGCTTAAGCAACAGTTTCCGTTGATAGTTGCGCGGTCGCTCGGGCTGTAGTCTGTTGACATAAGCGCCTCGCTGAAAGCAATCGACCACCCTCTCTTAGCGCAGTCGGACCGCCCCGTTAAGGCGCTGTGATGGACATCAATCGAAGGTTTCGCTGAGGAACGTCTGCAGTGACATCCAGGCGCGGCGCGCCGAACGCTCATTGTACTGTATGCCCTGCTCCGGCATGTTGGCGCCTTCCGCCATGAAAGCATGCATGGTGCCGCCATAGGCATGGATCTGCCAATCCGCCTTGGCAGCGCTCAGCTCCGATGCGAGGGCGACAACGTCTTGCGGTGGCGCGAGCGGATCATCCCAACCGTGAAAGACAACAATTTTCGGATCGATGCGTTCCGGCCGCGGAAAGGGCGGTGGCGTGAACACGCCATGAAAACTGGCAACGGCCCGGAGGGGCGCATTCGTGCGCGCCAGATCGAGGACGCAAAGTCCGCCAAAGCAAAATCCAATCGCGGCCATTTGCGACGCATCAATTTCCGTCTTTTGTGCCGCGGCATCTACCGCGCCGAGCAATCGATGACGCAGCAGCGCGCGATCGTTCATGAGAGGCGCCATCAATGCTTCGTTTTGTGCCGGTGCCCCTCCGCGCCTTCCGTCACCATAAAGATCGACGCAGAAGGCAGAATATCCCGCCCCCGCAAGCATGGCGGCAATTTTCTCCTGACCATCCGAGCGCCCTTCCCACCCATGAATGACAAGCACGCCGGGCTTGTGCCCCTTCCCCTTCGTGACGATTGCGCCGTCAAATTCGATACCGTCTTGCCGGTAGATTGACTTCGTTGTGGTCGTCACCATCGGGTTTTGTCCGGTAGGGTCTGTCGTTTGTTGTTCTGGCGTCATTTTGAGAAACACGCTTGGCGCACAGGCGGAAAGTACGGTGCGTGACGTCGCGGCGAACCCGCGTCGCGAAAGCGTGCCAATCGTCCATTTGTTCCGCACACGGTCCTTGAGCGTTTCTTTCTTCGTTCCGGACACCCTGTCGGTTGGTCCCCCATTGCGAATATGTTGGAGCGGGACATCTTCGATGAAACCTGCTGCTCATTCTCAGAGCGCCCGCTTGCGTTACGAACCGCTTCCAACGCTTCGCTGAGTTCTTCTATCTGCCGTTCGAGTTTGAGCTCTTGCCCGGCAAAGGCGGCAGCCAGCACATCGGGGGTTGCGTCGAGCAAACCGGCGATTTGTGCCACGCTGAACCCCATGGCTTTAAACGCGTGAATGCGTTCAAGACGGTCGAGCTCTTCTGCCTCATAAACCCGCCAGCCCTTTTCCGTTCGCTTGGGATTTAGAAGGCCGCGTTTCTCGTAGTAGCGCAGTGCTTTGATCGTCGTCCCGGCGCGTCTGGCCACGGCCGCGGGGCCCAGCGCGCGTTCTGGTTTGTTTTGGATCTTTGCCATGTGTCCGCCTCCGTCACTTAATATCCACTCTGCCCTTAGGGTCGGCTCAAGCGTTATTTTCAATGATGAGCACCAGAGCGCAACGCCCCCAGGCTCACGCCTTGGCGGGCTTCGCAGATATGAAAATGCCGCCGGCTCAGAAAGCCGACGGCACCTTCGTTGTGCTTATGTGCACAGGGGGAGAGCGTTGCTTGAAACCCCTTTTGGAGGCCAATTAAAGCCCGATCAAAGGCTGGACCATGCGCAAGATCGGGTTCTTAAAACGGAGCTTTCCCTCGATCGCGATCAAGGCAATGCAAGGACCGTCATCGTCGATCACGGGTTGATGCGTGCAATTTTCATCTTCGCAATGAACATCACCGGCCACATAACCCTGCTCGCCCACATGGTAACCACCCTCAAGGATCAGCGTCCATTCTTCGCCTTGATGTGTATGCCGCGGCAAGCTCACACCGGCGGGCGCGCGGAGCATGTAAAGATGTTCGTCATTGTTCGTTGAATAGATCGGCGCATATTCAACTTGAGGCCCAACACGGCGCCATTTGAGATCTTTGTCTGCGCCTTTTAACGTGTCCGACAAGGGTTGCGGCATCCATTCAGGCGCGGAGGCTGAAGCCTGCGTTCCGATGGGTCGCGCCTCTTCATCATCAGCGTCAAGACGATCGGTCAAGCGTGCCAAAAAGTCATCGGACAATTCTGCGGCCGGCGCACTTTCCAAGGTAACGCCGCCAACGCAATCCAGCATCGACAGATCGCGCGCTAATTCAGGCTTCAAAGCTGCCTGGCAAGAAATGACCATCTGTTTCGGCATTGAAAGCGTTCCGGCCGAATAAGACATCAGCCATTCGTCGCTTACGCGCGCCGTGGAGTGTTCAGAGAGTGATGTCATAGGTTGTTTCCATGTTTTTCCTGAAGCCGCACGCGCATCCGACCAAGCGTATTGCGAATGCGACTTTTCACCGTTCCAAGCGCCAGCCCCGTTTGTTCGGCGATCTGGCTGTGGGTCAATCCCTCGAAAAAGGCGAGCTGGATGACCTTTTGTTGGTTCGGCTCGAGATTTGAGAGTTCCTCCCGTACGGCTTGGGCTGCACTGACCCCTTCTAGAATATCGTGGGGGCTTTCAACCGGTTCGTCGACCAGCGAGACCATCACATCCGGCGCCACCGGGATCATGCGATTTGTTTTTCGCTTGTGGTCAATCCATTTGTTTCGTGTGACGCCGAAGAGCCATGTCGAAAGACTTGCTTTTGACGCATCAAAAAGATGCGCCTTTCGCCAAACCACATCGAGCGCTTCTTGCACAATATCTTCCGACGTCATGCCGTTTTCGCCGCGCCCGATCAGCCAGCCTTTCAATCGCGGCGCATAATGCCGCGCGATCGTGGCAAAGGCCGCATGATCTCTTTGATCACGGACACGCGCCATGAGCTGCGAATCTTCAACCGCGCGGCCCGGCAAAGGCGTCACGATCTTGCTGGTCGTTGGCACGTGACGCTCCGGTATGGGCTTGGTCTCGTGCAGAGTGGCGGCTGAATAAGACATGCCCATGATACGGTCCAATCGCGCATCCAGATCATCGGCACCTTGTTTTCCCCTTCGTTTTTCCAAAGGAACAGCCTGAGCGGCAATTCTATAAAGATTTAAAGGGGTTAGGCCGCCTCGCGCAAGGCTTCAGATGCCGTTTGCCGCTGAAAAGTAATGCTTACGCGCCCGATTTCGATCCCGAATTTCGACACGATGGCCCGATTGAACAAGACATCCTCGGAATGGCGTATCAGCAGGTCGGAAAAATGGACATTTATGGCGTCGCCGCCGACCTTCAGCGGCACAACATAGGCCATGGCCGCGGCACTGCCCGCCAGGGTTAGCTCAACCGGGTCAGCCACATCGCTTGCCGTCGCTGTGTAGAGCCTATCGGACACTTTCGTGAACAGCCAAATCCGCTGGTCGGTCTGGCCATCGTCATAAATGAAGTCTTCGGTCAGCGTAATGGTCTCCCCGTCCCACTCCCAAGGATCTCAACCCGGAACTGTCGGCGCAATGTGCCGAACCGATCTTCGAACATGCCCCAAGCGGTGCTCCGGCCTTCGAAGAATTCTTCAAGGACGAAGGTCTGTTCTTCACCCCTAAACCGCTCCAAGGGATCCGCTGCACAAGCACTGACTAAAAACGACATAACAAGTATCGGCAGATGTCGGAGTTTCGCCATCACCGGCTTAGTGCGCCCATGCCCGGGAAGCGTCAGCGTCGGCCTCGGACAAAAACGCGAAAATTGTATCGGCGAGTTCTTGATCTCCTTCGGCGCGCAGCACTTCGGCTTGCACTTGCAGACAAGAATGCATGTCCAACACAGCGCTGTCATAGTTTTGGGACGCAAATTCAAATACCGACATGATGAGATCCTCCAAGATCATCTAAGTTATGCTCTGTATACGCGCGCGGTGGTAATTGGATCAGACGACTGAGTTCGTTAGTGCATCCCCGCTCATATGTAAGTAACTCATTCTGAAGGAGCTGGGGTCCTGACAGCTTCATACGGAATCGATCTGCCAATCAATGTGGTTTGTTACGATCGATCCAACCGCGCCTCAGCTCCGTAGTAGCTGGCATGAGCGATGCGATCGCGAAGATTTCAGGCGCTCTTTCCTCTGTACACATACAATTTGTTAGGAGTCCCATGTACATTCAAAACAGTTTCGGCCGGAAGTTTCTGGCCTGCGCCGCGATCGCCGGATCGGTCATTGTCGCATCTTACAGCGTTCAAGCCGGCCATCATGAGAGCGGCGAAGCACACAGCGCTGAAGCGAAAGCAGATATCGTCGATACGGCCATCGCCGCAGACGACTTCAATACGCTGGTAGCGGCCGTCCAAGCCACCGAGTTGGTCGACACGCTGAAGGGCGATGGTCCCTTTACCGTATTCGCGCCCACCGATGCAGCCTTTGCCGCGCTTCCGGAAGGCACGCTCGATAGTTTGTTGCTCCCGGAAAACAAAGATCAGCTCACGGCTATTCTGACCTATCACGTTGTGGCCGGAAAAGTGATGGCTGCTGACATCGCCGGCAAGGAAACCAGCGCAACCACGGTGCAAGGCTCCGACCTCGCCATCAATGCAACAGACGGTGTGAAAATCAACGACGCCAATGTCGTGACAGCAGACGTCAAGACGTCCAACGGCGTCATTCACATCATCGACAAGGTATTGCTGCCGGAATAGTGCTTTTGCGTATGTAAAGCACCGCGGCATGGACCGAACGCCAATTGCCCCCAGTTAAGGCGTTCGGTCCTTTCTTTTCCTCCAGGTCTAAGTTTCCTTCATCGCCCTTAAATCGCTACTGTTGGCAATACGACCGATCGCCTTGCAATCAGGGACCGGTAGCTTAGGGACATTCATATGAAACGCGCGCGCTCTTTTCTCTGTATACTGTTTTTCTGCGCCAGTACGCTTTCAGCAACCGCTGCCACGTTTCCGACAGTTGAGGCCAGCGACCTCAACAAGCGAGAAGTCACTCTTCCACAAGACCTGCCGGCAGAACGCACGATTGTTATGATGGCTTTCCTGCGTGAACAGCAGGAGGATCTCAACACGTGGATCTATGGCATGGAGCTAGACGAAGCCTTCAAGAACCAATGGGTCGAACTGCCCGTTCTGAGCAGGGGTGCACGGCTTTTCCGTGGTTTCATTGATGGCGGCATGCGGTCTGGCATCACAAGGATTGAGGACCGCGCGCGCACCATTACCATCTATGAAAATCGAAAAAAGTTTTTGGCCCCGCTTGAGATCGAAAAAACCGATCGCGTTTACGTCATGGTGGTTGAGCGCAATGGTGATGTCCTTCTAACCATTGAAGGAACCTATACAGAAGAAGGCGCAGCACAGATCCGCGAGGTGATGGCGCAATAGGCATCGCGCAATCTGTCGGTTGCCGACAAGAGGCGACTTGTTTATCGTCCGCGTCCAACTCTTCCCCCCGCCCAGAACGAAGGACGCAACGATGGCTTTTGGACACGACACCACAACCGACGAAGTTCTTGAAGGCATCGACCTCAACGGAAAACGCGCTTTGATCACCGGCGCCTCCGGCGGATTGGGCGAAGAAACGGCGCGGGCGCTGGCTTCAAAGGGCGCGGCCGTGACCATTGCGGCACGCGACATGGGCAAGGCAGAAGCGGCTGCGGCCCGCATCAAAGAAGCGACGGGCAGCGCTAAGATTGATCTGCTTGAAGTCGAGCTGTCCAAACCTGCGAGCGTGCGCAAGGCCGCCGCCAAATACCTTGACCGTCGTAGCGCGCTTAATCTGCTCATCAACAATGCCGGTGTCATGGCCTGTCCGCTGGAACGCACACCAGAAGGATGGGAGATGCAATTTGCCACCAACCATTTTGGGCATTTCCTCTTCACCTGTTTGCTGACCCCAGCGCTGAAGGCCGGCGCGCCGGCACGCGTAGTGAATCTCAGTTCTGCCGGACACCGCCTCAGTGATGTGGACTTTGATGACCCTCATTTCGAGAAGCGCGACTACGACAAATGGGTTTCTTACGGCCAATCCAAAACGGCGAACGTGTTGTTCTCGGTTGCACTCAATAAACGTTTGAGCGGCGAAGGCATCACCGCGAACGCGGTGCATCCGGGCGGCATTCAAACCGACCTTGGACGCCATCTTGTTCCCGAAGACATTGAAGCTTTGATGAGCCGGCGAGGTGGCGGCGAATTTCAGTTCAAGACCATTCCCGCAGGCGCAGCGACCAGCGTTTGGGCCGCCACCGCTGCCGAGCTTGAGGGCCGCGGCGGCCTTTATATGGAAGACTGTCATGTCGCTGAAATCGCCGATGAAGGTTTCGGCGTGCCGGGCGTTGCCTCCTACGCGCTTGATGAAGCCAGTGCCGAAAAACTCTGGTCTCTGAGCGAACAGGCCTTGGGCGAAACGTTCAGTTTGGGATGATACATATCCCGTGACAACGGCCGGCAATACAGGCGTCTGCAACGGATTTGTTCCGACAGTCAGACACAGGCCAGGCCCATCACCGCATTCCAAACGAACTGTATCTGAACCCATAGACCCGCGAGTGGATAGCCGGAATAAATCCGGCTATGACGCATTAGATGAATAGTACTTCCAACTCAGCGTTTTTATTGCGCCCCGCCGCGGCGAAGGACGTTGACGCACTGCATCACCTGTTCAGCCTGCCCGACGTCTATCGGTATCTGGCTGACGGCGCGGCACCGCCGCGATCCGTTTCCGAAGATTGGGTTGAGATGAGCGTGCGGGACTTCGCGGAACACGGCATCGGGCTGTGGCTTCTCATGGACGGCGCCAAGTTGGCCGGCGCCGTACGCATGGAAATCCGGCAGGAACCCTGGACTGCGGAATTGTCTTATCTTCTACACCCGGATTATTGGGGCCGCGGCCTTGCCACACAGATGAGTTGGAGTGCCATTCGACGCACATTTGAAGGGCCCTTCGATCAAGTCATCGCCGGTGTCGATGGCCCCAACAAGGGTTCTGCTGCCGTGGCCAAACGGCTGGGCATGCGCCCCTTCAAAGATGTCGACTATCCAACCGGGCCCGGAAAGGAATATGTGCTTAAGAAGTCTGCCCCTTCACCTCAGCCTGAACCGGCACTGATTTCATTCTCGGACATCAAATGAAAGTCGATGTTCCTTTCGCACAAGCGCACCGATAAAGTAATTTAAGTGTTGCTGTCCTCGTGTTTGACACGAGTCCCTAGAGAGAGCTGCTCTGGGCCCCGAAAGATCCATTGGGGGCCAAGCCCGAAGGCAACACAGGACTCAGCTTGAGCAATGTCTAAGCGGCGTGTTCCACTTAGAGTATTCCATTTCGTTTGCGAAATTAGATACGAAGACGACGAAGTAGCTTGCTATCGCAATGGTCAGTAAACGCGTCATCCTCGTGGATGCGACGGTCCATACTCCTTGAGACTAAACGTCCAAGAACGGCTGCCTTAACCGAAGGGAAACTGCCTTATTGGGCTTCAACTAGATTTGTGCTTGTTTCCTTCAACATTCTCCTCTGTCGACGGATCGGACGCAAATACCGCCTGTGCAAGATATTTGTTGGGCCAAGAAATCCTCGCCCGTTCTTCAAAGAGAAATGGAATCGAAATCGTGATGACGCGGATATCACCCTGCAGTTTCGATTTTTTGGCTATGTCGCGAATGCCATTAGCCTGAATACGGATCGCTTCAAATTCATCAATGTTCGGTGCACAAGCATCCGGCATTTTGATTGTCACACTAACGTTGCTATGTGCGTACATACCGGCCTGAAGTTCAATGTAAGGCTCTTCGCAATCGTATTCACCTTCATACTTTGCCGTCGCTTCCCTCTCAAGTACGAGGTCCTTGAAATATGGCACTCTCCTTAGGCCTTCGATTGAAAGAAACCAAACAGGTACGTGTTTTAACAACCAACTGTATGGTAGAGGTATCGTGAAGTCTTGAATTACCTCCACACCATTACCGGAACGCCCATAGACCTTTTTTTCGAACGTAAGAGGCGTCCCACCAATACTGTTAGCTGACAACTCTATTGATTCTCGAGGAATTTTCGCGCCTGGGTTGGAAGGCGTTGAGTTTTGATAGTATGCGGAGACATCTGGTTTGTTGACCCGAAAACGCTGCACTCTTGTCAGAGTCGCTACTCCGCCACTGGGCTCATCGAGTTCCAACACGAGAGAGCTGGTTATGAGAGTAATTGGATTGCGTCGATACCTATAATTTGAATACTGATTATAAATAATTGCCGTCAACAAAATCAGACCCAGTACACGTACCAGCCAACCACGGAATTCAGACCTGTCAAAAAAGCTCTCGAAAATGCAAGTAATCCAGTTTCCAGAACATGATTGATTCTGGTCGAACAAGACCGATGACATCAGTATCAGACTCGCCAAAGCCATAAACCACTGAAAGAGCTTTTGATTCTGGCGCATAAAAAAACCCCCGCAAACTAAAGGCGGGGGCAATCTACAATAGATGTATACGTCTTTCAGCGCAACTCTAAAGTGTTTCAATAGAACGTGTCATAACTTAACCTCAATTAACAGGACGCCCTCCAACGAGTTAGACAACATCGAAAGATCTCTCAATTGTGTCAAAATGTTGGACAAGTCTGGGAGCATTCCTGATCCTAGTTAAATCTAATATATTGACGATTCACTTCATTTCCAGGCTTGACATGCTGTCATGGTATACAGTCGGTTATCGAAAGCTGATGACCACACCAAAAATTAATTGCAGCACGGCAATGCCATGAAATGCAACAAAAAAGTGAATCAGCCTTTACAGGGTCGATCGAACACGTGACGTGATTTTGTTTTGGAACTAAATGATACTGACTCTGATGTCATGAATAGACACGGCTACAATTCTAGTTGTTACTTGCGGCACGCCCTTTATTGACTCTTGAAAACAGCCAGCACCCGAACGGTGCAGCCCTTGTCATTCCTCTCATTGGGTAGCGTATAATTGAACTCACGGCACCCCCGCTTTCTCGAGACCTGCGATGTAGGCTTCAAGCTGATCTTGTTGTTTCAGATAGAACAGATGCTTGCGGGCGAAGGCTTGGCTGAATTCCGGTTTGATCTTGGCGAGTTGTTCGCGGGCGGTTTTGATTTGGCCTGCATCCCCCACATACCCCAACGCCGCTACTAAATGCGCTGTGGCCCAATACTGAGCATTTGGGATTTGCACCGCCTTGCGCGCCCATTGAACCGCCTCTGCATATTCGCCGCGGAACAGATGCGCGAGCGACCGGTAAGAGAAAAAGGCCCAGCGAAACGGATCGTGGGGGCTGAGACGGATGGCCATTTCGAATTGTTCGATCGCTTCATCAAGCCGGCCTTCATAAGCCAATGAATCCCCAAGGCCGCAATAGGTTTGGGCAAGGCTTGGGTTCAAATCGACCGCATGTTCCAAACTGTCAATTGCCAAATCATATTCGCGCCGCGCGAGGTATACGCGTCCGATTGTGAAGAAAGCATTGGCGTCTTGGTCGTCAAGCTCGATCGCTTTTTTGGCGAGCGCGAGCGCTTCGTCCATACGCGCACCCTCAGGCTCGGCATCGAAATAGACCATGCTGAGTATGATGGCATAAGCCAATCGAGAATAAGCGCTTGAGAAATCCGGATCGCGATCGGTCGCTTGGCGCAGCAGATCCTGTGCGCGCAGATTGGCATCAGGCATGAACTTATAAAATTCCACACACCCCAACTGATAAAGATCCCAAGCGCCGAGATTTTTGCGCGGGCGCCGTTCGGCTTTTCGCTGTTCACTCAGGCCGAGTTCCGCTTCGATGCGTGCCGTCACCAATTCGGTGATTTCATCTTGGAGGTCAAAGATATCGACAATGTCGCGGTCGAAGCGTTCGGACCAAACACTCTGTTCGGTTTCCGCATCAACCACTTGCACTGAAATGCGCGCCCGTGTGCCCGCTTTACGCACGCTGCCCGTTACAATGTAATTGGCTTCCAGCTTGCGTCCAATGGCACGGATGCCATCAGCGGAATTCCGAAAGGCGAATGCCGAGTTGCGCGCAACGACCGTCAGCCACCGGTTTTTCGACAGGGCCGTTGTGATATCCTCCGTGATACCGTCGGAAAAATAATCTTCGTCCGGATCACGGTTGAGATTTTCAAAGGGTATGACGGCAACTGATGGCTTGGAGGATGCCGGTCCGACGACCTCTTCCTTTAATGGCGGAGTCGATGTTGGGGCGGATTGGGATTCGATGGTGGCAACAAAACGAAACCCGCGGCCATGCAGAGTGCGGATCGTGTGTTGCGCGGTGCCGTTATCGCCAACAGCCTTACGCGCGGCTTTGATCTGACTGCTAAGGGCTGTTTCCGACACAATGCGGCCCTGCCAGATGTGATCGAACAGCTCAGATTTCGTGACCGTGCGGTCTGCATTGCGCGCGAGATAGACCAGCAAATCGAAGACCTGGGGTTCCACCGCAACCCCCACGCCGTTTTCACGAAGTTCATAGAGCGCGGTGTCGATCTCAAACGCGCCAAACCGAATAACGGAATCGCTTTCTGACAACAGTTGCACACGATAGGCTTCAATCGGGCGCGTCATGTTCTTGACCTTCTGCTCCCCCAACGCCACGAACGACACCCCGACCTTGCCCGTCACATGGTCGTGGATCTGTTTGGACAGGGTGATGCCGCCGATGGGGGCAATGCTTTCGAGCCGGGCCGCAACATTGACGCCGTCTCCATAAATGTCATCGCCTTCAACGATGACATCTCCTAAATGCAGTCCAATGCGCAAAGGCATGAGCGATTCTTGACTTCCGCCAGCCTCGTTGTTGGCAGCCGCCGCTCCTCGTTGAATTTCCACTGCACAATTAAGGGCGCCGACAACGGAAGAAAATTCAACCAAGGTTCCGTCGCCCATCAATTTGACGACTCTGCCCGCGAAACGCGCAATAGCGGGATCAACGATGTCGGCCCGCAGGGACTTTAGATGCGCCAGCGTGCCTTCTTCGTCGCCCTCCATCAAGCGGCTGTAACCGACAACGTCCATCGCCATGATGGTTGTCAGCTTGCGTTCCATGATCTTGTGATCCCCGAATGATCTTTTTGGTCCGATGCCGCTTGGGCCGGAAACGGATTATAACAACGTCCCGGCACGGTGGTGCAATGAGGTTCGCTTAGTCTTCCCGATATTTGTCGAACAAAGCCGTAGAGACGTAGCGTTCCGCATGGCTCGCCAACACCGTCACCACCGTTTTGCCCTTCATTTCCGACCGGGCAGCAACGCGCATGGCAACGGCCAAGGCCGCCCCTGACGAAATACCGGCCGGTATCCCCTCCAGCTCCGCGGCTTCACGCGCCGTTTCAATCGCTTCTTCATTGCTGACAAGCTCAATGCTGTCAATTAAGTCCGTGTCCAGAACGTCCGGTACAAATCCGGCGCCGATTCCCTGGATCATATGCGGGGAATGTTCCCCGCCGGAAAGAACCGGGCTGTTTTCAGGCTCAACTGCGATGATTTGAATATCAGGCTTGCGGGCCTTCAAAACCTCGCCCACGCCCGTGAGCGTGCCCCCTGTCCCAACACCCATCACCACCGCATCGACCACCCCATTTGTGTCAGTCCAAATTTCTTCCGCCGTTGTGCGCCGGTGAATCTCGGGGTTGGCGGGATTGCCAAATTGCCAGGGCATCACTGCCCCCTCCGTTGCGGCGATGATTTCGTTGGCCTTTTCGACGGCGCCGTTGATACCCTTTTCCTTGGGCGTCAGCGCCAGTTCGGCGCCAAAGATTTTCATCAGCATACGGCGCTCAATCGAAAAACTGTCCGGCATCACCAGAATGCAGCGATAGCCCTTGGCGGCGCAAGCGAACGCCAAGCCGATGCCCGTATTGCCCGACGTTGGTTCGACGATCACGCTGCCGGGGCCGATCGTGCCGTCCGCCTCCATCGCTTCCAGCATGGAAACAGCGATGCGGTCTTTCACCGACGAAATTGGGTTGAAGAACTCCAGCTTCGCCAGCACTTCGCCCACACAACCATGCTTGTCTGCCAGTTTGCCAACGCGCACAAGGGGCGTATTACCGATGGTCTCCAAAATGGAATCATAGACGCGGCCACGTCCGGGTTTGTCGAAGATCAATCGTCTGGATTCTCTGGATTCTGGGGCATTCATTTTTTAGCCTCTTTATGCGTATTGAAATTGTCTGGCATCTATCCCGGATTGGTGCCTCTGATCACCCAAGAGGAGCTTGGCATCACGATTCCTTCCGTGCTCATCTTCTGTTGATTGATCGCCACTGCCAAGGCGCGTTCGATGTCGTCCCGCTTCTGTTCCGCCAGTGCACCAGCTTCACGAAAAACTTCACCGGCAGGGCCAATAGCCAACTGAAAATCGATGGCGTCTTGCACATCGTTACCCACCAGCACCGGCGCGTCGACGCGTACAAAAGAAATATCGGTGTATCCAGCCACTTCCATCATCGTCCGGGTAGCTTGTTCGGAGGCCATCGAGAAAGGACCCGGTCCGCAAGTCTGTGCGTCGTCGCCGGGTTGGGGAAGAAATTCAAGAACAATGTCTTTTGCCATAGACAACCAAGGATTATCAGCGCGCTCGCGCCACACAATGTGGACCATGCGGCCACCAGGCCGCAGTGCCTTCCGCATATTGCGCAAGCCCGCAACCGGGTTCGCAAAAAACATGGTCCCGAAACGGGCAAAGACAAGATCGAAATCTTCATGTGGCAAGGCGAATTCTGCATCGCCGCGCTGAAACCTGACATTCGTCACACCGGCTTCATCCGCCGCGGACCGCGCGTCTTGCAAAAAGGCATCGCAACAATCAACACCAACCACCTGCCCCGCCGGACCGACACGGGCCGCAAGTTGCAACGCCGTATCCCCAAAACCGCATCCCACATCCAGAACACGATCGCCCGCATTGACAGGCAAATTGGGAAACACCGCCTCACTATGCTGGGTCAGCCCGCCAACCAGGACATGCTTGAAACGGATGAATTTGGGCGCCAGCACGTCATTCCAAAATTGCACAAAGGGTGTATCGGCATCGGCGCTTTCGGTTGTCGTTAGGGCAGCTTCGGTCATGTTTGTCTCCTTCTAAAGGGTGTCTTGAACTGGGGCGGCTGAGCTTTGCTGTGCCTTTGACAAAGCTAGGGGCGCGCCACCCGCGATGCTTGGCCGAACCCTGAGGGAAATCTGGATAAGTACTGGGGAAGTCCTGGAAACTGGGCCTTTCGGCATGATTCCGGCATTGTCAGGCTGACGCCCACGACTCCCTGAGTTAGACGAAAGACACCCCAAAACCCTCAAGAGAAAGAGCAACACCTCTTGAAATCCAAATTATTTTTATTAATTCTAATTATTATTATCATCTTAGGGTTGAACCATGAGGGAACTCGCAAAAACGCTTTCTTTCGCAGTGCTGCATTTCGGTGTCGGGTTCGGCGTGACCTATGCCTTGACAGGATCAGTTGCGATTGCAACCGGGGTGGCGCTCATAGAACCGGCCGTCAATACTGTTGTCTTCTATTTCCATGAATGCGCCTGGTCGCGCTTGGACGAGCGGTCCGGCTTTGGGGCCCCCACTTTGGCGACCTGATCGGCTCCTCCGGTGAGGGCCGAGCGAAGCTGTGACGCCGGTCACGTCCGGGTGAACCACGGCGCATTGTGCCGGAATTTCCGTGACTAACATCACATCACCGTCACGTTCGCCATGCAACGGTGAGGACGTGGTCGCTTGCTCGAGTCGTCCTTACCGGCTCCCCAATCATCGCTGGTTTTGCTGGCACGGGTGAGCGGCCCGCTCTTGTCATCCGACGGCGGCGGCGGCTTGATGCCAACTATGTGGGCGTCAAGTTTGCCGTTTGCCCGCCCCGTCTAAAGAGGAATGCGCCCTATAACATCATCCTTCGGCCACATTTCTTGGTAGCCTATAGATGGTTAATGTGAATTTGGGGTGGGGGCGACAAGGCCGGATGAGGCCAGTTAGAAGAATGCGGATAATTGCAGCGCTGACAAACGCTGGAAGTGATCATGAAGGATCGCGGGGCAATAATGAATGCCGCTGGATGGTTAACCACTTTCACAGGTCATCCGTACACCGCATTTGATGGTCTTGAAATTGGCGCGCAGATCGTTCCTTATCTCAACGATGTATTTGAAACTTGTTGCGTGCCTTGACCGATGCCCGCGTATCTGGGAGCGAAAGATCAATGAAAGAACGTGACTTAACAGTCCCACAAAGACTGATGTTGCTGGCGGTCAACGAAAAGACAGGACGCATCAGCGGCAGCTATCTCGAAACGGCGCTCGGCGGTGCCGCCCTCGCGGAGCTGATGTTTCAAAAAGTTATCGCAACCGGCGATGGAAAGGCCACCAAGTTGCGGCTCGCCACACCCTTTGCCGGTGACGATCGCGTTCTGAAACGCAGCCTTGAGGCGATGAGCTCAACCGGACTCGGCGCGCAACGCGAACGCCGCGTTTCACGATTGCTGAACGCCGTCAATAGCGAACACCAGGCTCTGCGGGATGACGTGTGTGCGCAATTGGTCGAGATGGGGGCCTTTACGCAAGATACCGAAAGATTCTTTTTCTTCTTTGACCGGACGATTTATCCACACAAGAATCCTGCCTTGGCAACAGAATTGAAAGCACGGCTTGAAGCGGGCTTGTTTGAAGAGGGTCCCTTAAGTGATCGCGACTGTGTGACCATCGCGCTCGCCCAACAAACCGATCTGCTGCGCGCTCATTTCAGTTCTCTTAGGCTTCATCAGCACCGCAACCACATCCGGAAAATCGTCAACGGCCAACATATTGCTTCCGGGGCGACAAAGAACATCATCGATGCGATGAAGGTCGCGGCTATGACGACGCCACTTTTGGCGGCAAGCGCAACCAGCAGCGGATAAGAACGCTCGGTTAAAGAAAAAGTAGTTCGAGATACTCTGCGTTATTGACCTGACGGAACTCTAAATTGGCGCCGTGTCCAATTTTGTGTGTCTGGGTGAATATTCGACCGTCACCCACTCTCAATCAATGAAAACTGAACAGGCCCATCTGACTCAGATTACAGCACAAGCGAGACAGCCAAGACCTTTGATCCATTTAGCCTGCTCCCATCGTGCAGATTCGAAAACAACGTCTGATTACGTCAACTATACAACACTCCTTTTTCAAATTAGTCTTGATACAACAACAAGTAGGTATGCATGCCGAAGTTGACGAGGGTGGCGAATGCAGAGAATGGGGTTCTTTGGAAGACTTGAGTGGCTTGCATTGGTTCTGGGCGGCATCACCGCACTCGCTGTTGGAGCGCCACTAGCATTAATTATCGCCAATGAAATGCTCACCAATAGACTTGTTGTCGAGAAGTTCTCCGTTCCGAAAGAAATGAACGAGAGTGGATTGAGTGGTGAGTACGCTGCAAAATCGATCGTGCATCATATTCGTCGTTTCCAAGAAGCTGCGCGTCTCGATTCAGGTTTGACGGACCTAACGGCAAAGGGCCAAGAAGTTGATCTTGAACTGGAGATAAAGCCTATTCACTCTGTAGATGTTGCAATCAGCGACTTCTCAATTGTAAATCTCACCTCGGTTGTGAAGGGAATTGTTTGTGATGCAGATCCAAGAGTAAGTGCCTATGTAAGGCGAATGAACGATCGTTGCGACAATGAGCCTTGCTATCAACTCAGATATACAATTGAGGACACCGAGATCCATGCCGAAAAGGTGGAGAAATTTCGGCTGGATGAAATTGAAAATGTGCTTTTGGTCGCCGCCAAACGCATATTAGGACACGTTGATCCGATTGCGTTGGTTGCCTATTTGCACTATTCCGAAAAACTCACGGAATTGGATAAGGCCGAACTCCAATTCTATCGCGAGTCCACAGCCAAGAAACTGAACGGACGAAACCGGATTTTCGGCAACCATATGCTGGGCATACTCGATTTCCGCAGCGGCAATTATCAAGCCTCCATCAATTCATATAGCCGGGCAATAGAGCTGGGACCGGAGTTTGCGAGGTCATACGCAAACAGAGCATTGGCACATTGGCGGCTTGGTAACAAAGAAGCGGCTGAATTTGACTTCGAAAAGGCAATTGAACTTGCCTTAACCGTGCAGGAAAAGTCCGCATACCTGGTGAACTACGCTGGTACACTAGCTGAAGATGGAGACAACATACAAAAGGCAATTGACCTATTTGAAAGAGCTGTTGAGGAAGACCCTCAAAATCACAACGCACACTTTGGTTTGGCGTTTACCTATACATCGATCAGCGAGCACACGTTAGCCATAGAGTCCTATACGAAAGCAATCGATACCTATACGGGCTCATCCGATACAACGTTAGGTCACCTGCTTGGAAATCGCTGCTGGGAATACTACAAGATTGGCAAACTGGCAGATGCGCTTTTGGATTGCGAGGCCGCAGTACAGACATTTCCTAACCAGCAAAACATCATTCACAGCTATGGAAAAGTCTTGGAAGAGGCGGGAGATCGAAAGGCTGCGATGTCACAATACGAACTGGCCTGTGATCTTTCGAGAGCTAGCAATGAAGAAAATCCTACATATTGTGATGACTATGAAAGGATAAGCGATCGTTTCGAGCGATAACGAGAACGATGAGCTGAAACGACACAGCAGGCAAAAGCGAGTCTATCGCAAAGAACCGTTCCGAGCTTCCCTTTGCGATCATGTTCTGACAGTTGCTTGCGGTGGCAAACGCAACCAGCAGCGGATAGGTCCCTGGCTTCGCGACGACAAGTCGATCGCCTACGGATTAACTTTAAGTCGGAAGCACTGTGAATGACTGGGCGTGTCAGCCGGTGATTTCAATGCCATTGAGTTCGGCGGCAGCGAGGGCGCATCCTTCGCAAAGCAGTTTGATCTGAGCGAATTTGCCGGTCTTTTCGTCCCATTCCCCGCCGTGGCGTTCCAAATAGTCGTCGCAGGAGGTACACCAAGCATTGATCTGGTGTTCATCGTCACGAGACCAGTAATAGCCGCAGGCCTTGCCGGTTTGGAGTGACTTGAAAATGTGCTGGCACACATAGGCACACGGCTGTTCACCGTGAGACGCGCAATTTAGCTTGTTGCTTGCCATGTTTTCGCGAAGTTCTTCTGTTGTTGATCCGCTGGCTGGTCGTGCACTCTACATCATCTTTCTGCACTCAATCCAACACCAAATGTTTCGATTGAATGTATGTTGCTCTAGCGCCCGCCAGCGCCACATTTTTTGTCTGTTTCATTCCATGATGGGAGCGCCGCGCCCCTACTTTCCCATTCGGCGGGGTAAAACCGATAGCAGACCCCACGCTGACCGTCTGCTGTGCGCGCAAACACAACCGCTTCCATACATCCCAATTGACAGGTCGCGGTTCCATCACAGAACTTGTTCATCACAATGCTGTTTGCGAACACGAATGTGTTCTTGCTTTCGGTTATCATGCTCTCTTGATCAAGAAATGCTTCCAGATCATTGAATTTATATTCTTTGTACGGATGTCTTTCCGAGAACAGTTCGCGTGTCCGGGCAATCCGTGTTTTGCCTTCGTAGTGTTTTTGAAATATTTGAGCCGGTACATCTTTGCTGCCCAGGAGTGCTGCGAATATTTTGCCCGCCTTCTTAGCCTCAGCCTTTCCTGCATCGGAAAGCGTGTCCGTCCATGTGTCACCGTCCTTGAGCCGCGCCGTATGACGAAAGGCAAACACATAGCCGCCCTTCTCCATTACTGCTTGCTTGAACGCGGCATGCTCGGTCGCATTCAGGGCGCTCAACAAGCTACAGTCCGCTGCATTCGCGGCGGTGCCAAGAGCCATCCAAAGCGACACGCCGATCAAGAAATGTATCAATAGAGGGCGCCAAATGCGCTGGCTGGCTCCAGTCGGTTCCATTCCGCTTCTCCGCATATCTTATCTGGCGCGCAATTTATCACATGATGGCTCTGACGTCCGCCGCTTTACAACCCTACTCTGTCAGATCATGTCTATTCCACGGCTTGAGGACGAGCGGCTTGGAGGGGGACCGGCGGTTTGTTTCGGGCGATGGCCGCGCCGGGCACGAAACTCAGCAGAGAGATGGCCGCGCCGACGCCAAAAATCATTGGTAGACTGATGATTGTACTGGGATAGGCGAGCAGTACGCCAAACAGGCTGATGCCGAATGAAGCACCCACTTGACCGCCCAGGCGGCTAACACCGGACGCCGTACCAAAAATGGATGGCGAAACCGCGCTGGCAATGATTGTGTTGATCGGTGGCAGCGCAAAGCCATGACCAACCCCCTGCCAGAGCAAGCCAAGGATAACGATTTCAATACTGCTTAAATAAATACCGGCACCGACCACTGCGAGCCCGCCGGTTTGCAGCAAGATGCCCAATTGCACACAGAACCGCTCGCTTCGCCATCCGGAGATCTTACCGGCGACCGGCGACGCAAAAGTAAGGGCCGCTGTCCGCACCAGCATGAGGGAGGCCGCCAAAGAAATCGAATAGCCGAAATGATCGATCAGCACGAGCGGCGTTGCGATCAACGCGCCCGTATAGGCAAGCTGCAAAAAGAAGTACGCGATGACGGGTGTGTTGAAATTGCGGATCTGAAACAGGCGCGGCGGCACGATGGGGTTGGCCACATTGCCTTCATAGTGAAAGAACGCGGCAAGACCGATTGCCCCGGTAATTGCAATGCCAATGCGCAGGGAATCCGACACGCCCTCTTCCGACAAGGAGCCAATCACAAACAAAATACACATAAGCGCGCCAAGCAGAATGATATTGCCGACATGATCAAAGACGGCCGGACTACTTTGTGTTTCCGGCAGCACCCGCGCAGCCAGAATCCAAGCGAAGACCCCCGCCCCTGCTTGAATAAGAAAGACCGATTGCCACCCGAACCAATCGACACAGGGCCCACCCAAGACCAAGCCAAGCGCGGCCGAGCCCGGCGAGCTCATCGACCACCAACTGATTGCTTGGGTCCGGTGCTCTTCAGGATAGGTGTGAAGCAACAGCGCCATGGCTGACGGCCCCGTCGCGCTTGCCAGCACAATCGAGAGGACCCGAAACGCGATCAACGACCAGATGTCCCACGCCACCATGCAGAGCCCGGCGAACACAGACGAACCGATAATGCCCCACAGAAAAAGACGCCGATGTCCGTACATGTCGCCCAACTTGCCCAAGACCGGTAAGGCGGCGGCCGAAATCAACATGGGCGCAGAGACGGTCCAAGCCACCAGCCCTTCGCTGACACCAAAATCCTCTGCGATCACACCAAGGGCGACCGTTATGATCGTGAAGGGAAAACCCGTTGCCAGCATGCCCACCATGGCGGCAATCAAGACCCGCCGCGCTTGGCGCCGGTCGAAGGATGAGGGCTCAGAGGATGTCATTTGGAGAGACGGGTGCACTTCTCTGGTACAAAGTGAAACCGCGCCCCAGCCTGTTGGGCCGAGCGCGGCGCTCACTTGTCTAGACTCGTTCACGCCACATGCCAATGGCGTCCGTCACCGCCCGGCGTTGACATATTTCCTTGGCCAGATCACCGCACGCTAAGTCTTTCCGCCCGCAAAGAGGGCCGCTATCTTGCTCCCAAGACAGAAACTAAAAATTCAAGGAAAGACACTATGAAACGCCTCGAGGGAAAAGTTGGATTGGTAACGGGCGGGGCCTCGGGCCTCGGGACCGGGATGGCGCAGCGTTTTGTCGAAGAAGGCGCCCAGGTCGTGATTACTGACGTGGACGAGGCACGCGGCCCCAAAGTTGCTGCCGAAATCGGCGCCACCTTCAAAGCGCAGGATGTGACCAGCGAGGCCGAATGGGAATCGACGATCAGCGGTATACGCGAACAATTCGGCCACCTTGATATCTTGGTGAACAATGCGGGCATTTTTACATCCTGCCCGGTGGACGAAACGCCGCTTGAAGATTTTCAGCGTGTGATGAATGTGAATGTCAACGGCGTGTTCCTCGGGTGCAAGCACGGTTTACGGGCCATGAAGCAAAATCCAGGTGGACCGTCCGGGTCAATCATCAATCTGAGTTCGGTAACGGGGCTGCGCGGCCAATTGGGCGGTGCCGCCTATACATCCAGCAAAGGCGCCGTCCGTCTGCTGACGAAAACCGTGGCATTGGAAAACGCCCCCAACGGCATTCGGTGCAATTCAATTCATCCAGGTGTGATCGACACGCCGATTATGGATCCGATTTTCGCCGCGGCGCCCGATGCGGATGCCCTGCGCAAACAGATCGAAAGCACATTGCCGATCGGCTATATGGGCGATCCGGCCCGTGACATTGGCAACATGGCCGTGTACCTGGCGTCGGACGAAAGTCTTTATCTCACCGGCACTGAAATGGTCGTCGATGGCGGCATGACCATCGGCCTGCCGAGCTAGAGCGTTTCTGTCTTAGACTGGTTCCTGGAAAAAACGTCATTGCGAGATGACGCGCAACGTCATCGAAGCAATCTCTATCGCTCCACGAAAACGATCCTTCGAGATGGCCACGCGGACGTTCATCGCTTTCTCGAAGCTCCACCGGAGCTTCGAGATCCGATCTTTGATCGGACCAGCAATTCACTCCGCTCGCCATGACGAAGACGGGTGGTGAACTGAGTTGATGGCGGAGTAATGCAACTCGGAAAAGCTCCGACACAATTCGGTCCCTTACCGAAACCTCATGCGTCTCCCAACAGGCCGGAGAGGTTACGGTGAAAGTGCGTAATCGCCCCTTCGAAATGGCCAAACGTAAAAACGTCGTTGGCTTCCGACTCGATGCTTTTCTGGATCGAAGTGACCAAGGCTATGTCTTCCAGCGCGCCTGTATCTGAGACGAAGGACGCATCGCGCTTGGCGCGTTCAACGGCATCGGCCCCGCCCTGCCGATTGGTCAACTGATAGACGGTGATCGCAGTGTGCTTCAAATCGACTGGCGACAAAACAACGATATTCGTGTGGTTAGACAGAACCGTAACAAGCGTGTTCGGAAACAGGTGATAGACATAAGTCAGCTTACCATCAACGGTGCGTGACTTGGCGGGCACGTCTTTCAATTTTTCGATGCGCCGAAACGGGAAGGTAACACGCGCGTTCCGGCCGCACGTTTCGACGACATTCAAATTATCATACCCGTACGGATAGAAGGTCTCGGGATGGGCATATTTGATGTGATAGCCCTCCAAGAAACTTTCCAAATGCACTTTCCAATTGGCGTCGATCACCGACTGGCCGCTTTGAAGAAGGTGCTGATCATCGGAAAGCAGATCAGAAACGCCGGCCAATGCGTCATCAGACTCATCGGTTTCGTGAAGCTGTACGAAAACGAGCCCGCCTTGTTCCATGGTTTTAACTTCGACAAGTCCTTTCTGCGTTTTATCGAGCCCCGGAAATCCATCTTCATGCGGCACGGATTGAAGAGGACCGTCAAGGCGGTAGGCCCACCCATGATAAGGGCAAACGAACGCTTGCGTGCAGCCTTCGCCGCTGACAAGTTGCGCGCCACGATGCCGGCAGGCATTTTTAAAGGCACGCACAACACCATCTTTGCCGCGCACAACGATCAAGGGTGTTTGCGCAACGGTCGGGGAAATGTATGAGCCGATATCCTTCAGCGCGGCCGACGGACAAACAACCGTCAAGGCCTTCTTGAACACCTCCATCTCTTGGGCGAACCGTTCGGTAGACAGATAGTGATCGACCGGCTCTTGCCACACTCTATCCGTCCGGTCCGTTGTCCCCTTATCAACATGAGTGAGAATTCTCTCGGCAACTTCCGTGTCGGACAAAAACTGAGCCATGTTCCGTTCCTTTCGAAGAGAAGCCCCTCAAGCTCATCATATTTTTGAAATGGAGTCAAAAATTTTTGAATGAACTTCAATTTCTATCGTGATACCTTGCGTCATGTCCTCTATTCATCTCCCCATCACACCGAAAGGCAGAGCCACCGTTGAGCGGCTATTGGACGCCGCACGGCAGGTCGCGCTGTCGTCCGGAGGCACGATCGAAATCGCGGATGTAGCCGCCAAGGCCGGCGTCGTTCCCAGCCTGGTCAACCGATATTTCGGTTCTAAGTCGGGGCTCATCGTCGCCTTAGTCGATGATTATTTTGACCGGTTTCATCAGGAAGTGATGGAAACCGACTTTCAAAAGTATGGCACGTGGGCGCAATCCGAACGCCGCCGGCTGGAGGCGGGTGTCCGGTTTCACTATCGCGATCCCCTGTCCGTCATCATCCATGGACAACTTACACGAGACGCGGAAGTTGCCCGACGCGAAGCCGAACGGGTTGCCGATGTGGTGGACCGCGCGGCGCGCAGTATTCGTAAAGCACAAAAGGCCGGGGAGCTCCCCACCAGCACAGATCCGGGTATGGCCGGCGCGGCAATGTTTGGCGCCATGCGGTTGGTCCTGGTCGAAGCGTTAAGTCGCAAGCCACGGCCAAGCGCGGACCGTGTTATCGACTTCCTCTGGCGCCATGTGGCGGCCTTGGTTCAAATCGAGCCGGGCCCTACCAAGATCTAATTCGACGGGGTATGAGGCGCACCGCGCACATGCTCCCCGTGTCCCTCCTCACCATCACGTTGCATAACGCTCCCGCGTTCGAATTGCGGCCGGCCGTTCATAACAACGCGCAAGCCATCCGGAGACATGATTGTAGCGGGACAGATTGCACACCGAAGCCCGTGACGGCGACAACACGCCCGCAACATTAAGATCACCAACCGTAAAATGCGCAGCGCACAACCAATCACGCGTTGACAAATGCCGGTCTAATACCTCCAGCGCTTTGTGTACCCACATTTCCGCCTGTGGTGTCAGCCTCATACCGGGCGTGTCATATCGCAATTCGCGCTGGACCCATGGCTCCAAATGACCTTGTGCCCACAAGGTCCACCGGATCACTTGGGCTTCATCACGGGGGGCTTTGGGATAGAGCGGTGCGGCACTGTCTGCACAATATGTTTTCGCAAGATAGAGATTGATGGCCAAAGACTCCGACAGGACGACCTCTCCGTCAACTAGGGTCGGGATCGCGCCGGATGGGTTCTTCGAAAGGAAATTCGGTTCTTTCAACCGCGGGTCATCAAATTCCCAGGGCTCATGATGGAAAGAAAGCCCCAACTCTGCCGCCATCCACAGAACTCGCATCGTGCGCGATCGCGGCGATCCATATAATATGCGGTCCATGGTCGATCATGGCCGAGTCGAAGGCATAATCAAGAAAAATTCGACATCAAGAATTTCAACATTAAAAGACTCGACGATGTATGCAGCCGGTTGTTCGGGGCAACCAAGGCTTGCTTAGCCTCAAAAACGCAAAGCCATCCCATTACAAAACTGTACCAATGCGAGCATCATCGGTCGCCATAACGAAAGCCCGATGATTGACTTGATACAAGTCGATAGAAGTCAAGCCCCTGAGTTTTCAACACTAAGCACCCGAAAGAAACATATGCGAATTAAATACGATACAAATTTGTCTAAAAGAACGGCGAGTTGAGAAGAACAACTTTTACTTGTTCTGTTTTAGACTAAAATCAAAGATAAATTGGTGTCGTCGAGTATGTTGGCAGTGAAACACGAACCGCAGTCGGGTTTTACCAGATGCGGAAAGGTTAATTGTGTTGTGAGTGGAACATGCCAAAAGAACTACGCAGGATCGTTTTTGATCACGAAGAACTACACGAATGTGTTTTAGCTTTGCGACGAACGTCGCCAGGTGTTCTAGAAGAAGGTGAGATTACCTGTATTTCGACCGAGCCCTGCAGGCACATCGCCATCGAGATGGTCAATGGCAACACGGAAAAAAAGACCAAGATCGAAGCCGATCAGCTGCTTCCGGCAATCATCCAGTATTGCAAAGAGATCAATATCCCCATTTCCCGTATCGCCAGAAAGAGAGTCCTGCTGACAGAAGAAGGCATCGCGCTGGATTTGAAGATCAATGAAGATGATTTTGTCATACAGGCCGTATGGCGAGCCAAGACAGCTTAATCCAAACAACTTAATCTAAGTAGTCGTCTCCTAGCCGCCGAACGCAATGGTCGGCCGGTCTACGCCAAAAGCGACCGCTTGTTTGTAACGACAGTTGACTGGCTCTGCTTCTCATCAGCATAAGGGTACGACACACGAAATGAGAAGAACTCAATGATCGAGATTCCAACAGGCGGAAGAACCGGCGGATGCCAATGCGGCGCCATTCGTTACCGGCTTGAAGGTGATATCCTGCGTTTGAATGTGTGTCACTGCCTCGATTGCCAGAAACAATCTGGCAGCGCCTTTGGCATGAGCCTGATCGTGAAAGAGGATGTGTTCCAGCTGACCTCCGGCACTCTCAAGAAATTCGAAACGGTGGCTGCCAGCGGCCGCCATAAAACCTGCGCCTTTTGCCCCGAATGCGGCGTGCGCATCTACAATATGACGAGCGCTCTGATGGCGGTCAAACCTGGTACGCTTGACGATACGTCATGGCTGACGCCCGACGCCCATTATTGGACCAAGCGCAAGCAAGAATGGACGCGCTTGCCGGACAATGTTCCGTGCTACGAGGAAGTTTCGTGACGGGTGGCACGTCCGCCAGGATATATGCCGCTAATTTTTCGCCAGCTTCGGATTATGAACGCTGCGCAGCTCGCCGGTGATTGTTTGGCCCGTCAAGAGCTCTAGCGCATGTTCGGCGATCTTTTCCGGTGTCAAAACCTCTAAGTTCATTTTGCGTGCAGCATCGACTGTTCGTAACGGCGCATAGTCGGGGTGATGGTTCTGTTCAAGAATCGCGGTATCCACGATGCCGGGACAGATCACATTGATCCGTACACCGTGTTTCTTGAAGTGTTCGACGCAAGAACGGCTGAGATTATTGATACCCGCCTTTGTGGCCGCGTAAATCGGATCGCTGGGCAACGGCACTTTGCCCGCGCCCGACGAGGTGTTCAGGATGGAGCCCCCGCCCGACTTTGAAATGGCGTGAAATCCAAACTGCGTCCCCAACACAACCGATCTCAAATTCACGGCGATTACACGGTCGATCAAGTCGAGCGGCGTGTCCGGAAACGGAGGAAAGCCCGTCATGATGCCCACATTGTTGTGCACATAATGCAGAGCGCCAAAGCGATCGACGGCAGCATCAAACGCCTCGCGAACCGCATCGGCATCGCGGACATCGACGGTTTTCCAAATACAAGTAACACCGGCGTGCTCAATCTCACGGGCAAGTGACGAAAGCCCGTCTTCGTCCCGGTCGATGAGCGCAAGACCAGACACGCCTTTCTCCGCCATCATCAACGCGGTCGCCCGTCCAATACCGGAGGCGGCACCGGTGATGAGAGCGAAACGCCCCTGTAACGCCGGAGACATCGCAGCCCTCACCTTGCGTTTTGATCGATGACCACGGGCCGGGTCGCGGCTAGTCCTTGATCGCGCGAATGGTCACCGGGATGGCACTCTGGCGCGCCATGCCGGAAATGGGGTCATAGTCGATCGTATTGGACATGAGCCGGTTTGTTGGCGCCCCGATCTCGCGCACACTGCCGTCATTGCTGGGCAAGTCACCCCAGGCATGCGACATGGAACAAACGCCCGGCGCGATATCATCCGTGGCTTTGGTCACACCAATGACGGAACCGCCAGGGCCGGTGATTTGAACCAAATCTCCAGATGCAATGCCCAAAGCTTCAAGATCCGCCGGGTTCAAGAAAGCCGGGTTGGTGGTACCCTTTTTCTTGATGGCGTCGAATTGCTGACCAGACGAATTGTAGACATGTTTAAGCCGTCGCGAGATCAGAAGATGCGTATACGCACCATCTTTTGCGGGGCGTCCATTATCGTTCAACTCTTCCGAAAAGATTTCCGCCATCTCTTCGGGGATACCCGCGGGCGCCACGTTGAGTTTGCCGTTCGATTTACCCGCTTCGACGATGAATTCGAGTTCCTCAAACACATGACCGCCCTCCTTCGCGCGGATTTCCTCCAACGGCACTTTTGATCCCGCCGTCACCTTCTCAAGGACTTCAAACTTTGTGGGTTTGCGGTCCATCGGCAGACGGCCTGCTTCGGTGGCGGGTGTGCCGGGCACGACCGACGGCGCAACAAGAATTTCAGACCCGATGCGCTTGGCAATCTCCCAATAGAATTCCCATTCTTCGATCAAATCGCCATTGGGTTCCACAATCGCTTCCGCGTAATGCGAATAGGGTTTGTTGAACCAGGTGTCCGCCAGCACGGGCACGTCTTCCCGCTCCAAACAAATCTTGCCGGGCAGAATATAGTCCGCAAGTTTGGCGGTGGCGGACATTTTCACATCGATGCACACAAGGAGTTCGAGTAAATCCATCGCGCGTTTGGTTTTGTGCTGGTCCGGAAACGCCACCATCGGATTGCCGCCGACACTGAACAGGGATTTGATCTGGCCTTCGCCTTCAAGCAAGATCTCATCGTTGAGCGCAGCTGTCGGCATTTCGCCGAAGGTCTGCGTCAACCCCCGCACACGCGATTTCGGAAAGCCTTCGCCGAAGGACGGCCAAGGTGGTGTGACATCGGCGGTGCGGTTACGCGTGGGCGCCAGCACGCCGGGGTTCGGCACCTTGTCCCCTTCCCGGTTGTACCGGCCGCACAAAGTGTTGAGCGTGTGCATCAAATGTTCGGTCAGATTGCCGTGGGGCGACATGTTGGGGCCCGTGCCGCCCGTTGCCGTACCCCGCTGCCCATTGGCAAATACCCGCACCGCCTCAATCATCAAGCCAGCCGGCACGCCCGCGCGCTTTTCAACATAGTCGGGCGTATAGGCATCGACCGATGCCCGCAAAGTGTCGAGCCCATCCACATAGGTTTCGACGAACTCTTTGTCATAAAGCTCCTCGTCCAAAATCACGCGGATCATACCGGACAAAAGGGTCGGGTCTTCTGCAGGACGGACCTGCAGGTGAATATGCGCCTTTCGCGCCACCTCGGTGCGGCGCGGATCGATGACAATCATCTTCATGCCATTGGCGATCGCGTCGTTGAGCGCCTTGGTCGGACTGAAGGGCGGGATGCCGCCATAAGGCGCGAACTGAGAAATCACCGTGTTGTTGCCCACGATGAGGGTCACGTCGGCCCCTTCAAAACTGTGCGGCCCACCGGCCCATACACCATGACGTGACATTGAGATCGCCTTGCCCGGCTGATCGATGGTCACAGACGTATAATAAGAGTCGGATCCTAGCCCCTTGTGGAAAGCGCGCGACACAGCCAAAGCCGCCGATTCCTGGAAGGCGTAGGTGCCGCAATAGGTTGCGATCGAGCGCGGACCATTCTTGTCGAGGATGGACTTTACCTTTGCTCCGATTTCGTCGAGGGCCTGTTCCATCGGAATGGTCTTCCACGACCCGTCGGGCATTTTCTTTTGCGGCTTGGTTATCCTTGTTTCGTGGTCGTAGGCATCGACCAGTTGGCGGCCTTTGATACAGCTGTAACCGCCGAAAACAGGATCGGTCTTGTCGGCGCGAACGGCCACGGGCTTGCCGTCCAGCACATCCACTTCCATCGCGCAGTAATTGTGACAGAACCGGCAATAGGTCTTTTTGGTCTCGATGCGGTCCTGGATATCGTCTTGCTCAAGTTCGTGAACGGCACTCATTGGATCACCCTCAGGTCTCTGTTCGCTTTGGCACAATGTACGGGCTGCCCGCCAGTCTGTCGACGAAAAGCGGCGGGGAATCCTCGGATTTTGATCACTGTCACACGCCGAATTCGTGCAAAAATTTCTGGCTTTCTGCAATGAGATGAGTGGTGGTAACCTTTGGACATACAATCCGCATATTCAATGAAGCCGGCATTTAAGACGTATACGGACGGAAGACGACAAGCCGCCCCGAAAATCACCCAATGCTGCGTGTGATTTTTACCCTCACTTTGACTGGAGCTGCCACAATGAGCCAAACCAACCCAACAAACACAGAAACCTCGATCCCACAAAAGTTTGACTGGAACGAAATTGTTGGCGGCCTCAATCACTATTTGCGGCTGCGTGCGACGCCCATTGGCATGAAGCTCTTTGAAAGCAAAGCCGAGATGGAAGCCATTCCCCGCGTGCGCCGACCGAAGGATATTCACACCACGGATCAAATTGTTGGCCAGGCATGCCGTAATGGATGGACAGTCGGCATAACGGCCGACGATTTGGTCGGCGCCCAATGCAGCACGGTGATCGGTTTGCACCCGCGCAGCGACGACTGGCTATCAGGCGACCGGATGGCCGGTGTGTGGTTTGCGGACCAGGACGAAGCGAGCCTTCATCAGCACGCCATGGATGTGGTTCCCTTTGGCAAGTACGAAGCCATGGCGGTGAGCCCCTTGGCCTCGGGGCGATTGGATCCACCCGATATTTGCCTCATCTATGCGACACCCGCCCAGATGATCTTGTTTATCAACGGGCTGCAATGGACCGGTTACAAAAAACTGGAATGGGGCTGCGTCGGGGAATCGGCCTGTGCGGACTCCTGGGGCCGTGCGCTCGCAACCGGCGAGCCAAGCCTGTCGATCCCATGTTTTGCCGAACGGCGCTATGGCGGCGTCATGGACGACGAGTTGCTCATGGCTATTCCGCCGCACTACCTTCCGAAAGTCATCAATGGCCTTGGGCATTTGTCGAACAACGGGCTGCGCTATCCCATCGCCCCTTACGGTGTGAACAACGATGTCCGCGCCGGCATGGGCGTGTCGTACTAACAGCAAGCTGCTTTGAGGCGTTACCGGTCCGAGGGCTCGCTTGTCCGTTGACTTACATCAAATCGCCTCTTGCGCGGGCGTGATAGGGCTTTGGCGTTTCTTCTCCCAGTTAGAGGACCCGTCATCTTGCCCATCACTGCGGCTCAAAACTTGCGTTTCGAAAAACCCGACGTGGCTGAAGCGTTTTGCCAGTCGTTGAAGCATGCCAACCATCAGACGCAACCTTTTGATTATTGGCTGTTGGAAGACGTGCTGCCAAGGGGTCAAGCGGAGGCCATTGCAAACTTGCCCTTTGCACCCCCTCGGGACCTCGACTTTAACGGGCGGCGCGAAACCAACAATGCAACGCGGGTCTATTTTTCGCCTGAGAACCAAACACGCTTCGACGTGTGCCGCAATGTTGTGGCGGGCTTTAAGTCTCCCAAAATAACCCGCATGATTGAACAGACCACCGGGGCGGATCTCAGCGGTACACGCTTACGCATTGAGTATTGCCAAGACACGAAAGGCTTTTGGCTGGAACCGCACACCGACATATCCGTGAAAAAGTTCACGATGCTGATTTATTTGACGGGCGATCCCGCTCTCGCCGAGGCCGGCACGCGGATTCATGCAGGTCCGCCGAACTTCGCCCATGTGGCGTCGGCCCCCTACGGTTTGAATAAAGGCGTGATCTTTGTCCCCGGCGAAAACACGTGGCACTCGGTCGGCAAACAAAGCGTGGGCAATGTGCGCAAGTCGATCATCATCAATTATGTCGACAAGAGTTGGCGTGATGAATGGGAATTGGCGTAACGGTAAACCTGCGGCCGCAATTCTGAGAAATTCGAATCGAAGGGCTTGACCCTTTCGGCTTTTTCGCATCACATAGCCATATGGCTATACAATATGACCATCCCCTTGACCGTACTTTTCATGCGCTGGGCGATGCTTCCCGCCGCGGCATGCTTTCACTGCTGGCGCAAAACGGCGAGTGTTCCGCGAGCGAATTGGGCGCGCCCTTCGGCTTCGCCCAACCAACCATCTCCAAACACATCAAAGTTCTGGAAAGGGCCGGGCTCGTGGAGCGCCGGGTTGAGGGCCGCAGTCACAAATTCAAATTGGTACCTGTCCCGCTCGACGAGGCGGACGCGTGGATCGAACGCCATCGCGCCTTTTGGGAAGGCACGTTCAAACAACTGGACGCCTATCTCAAAAAGGAGGAGACCACGGGATGAGAGAGCTTGCTATTCTTACTTTCATGACTCTGGACGGGGTGATGCAGGCGCCTTCCGACCCGAGCGAGGATACTTCCGGCGGCTTTCAGCACGGCGGCTGGGCGCGACCGTGGTGGGACGAGGTGATGGCACAAGTTGGCGAGGTTGCCATGACCAGACCTTATGATTTGCTCCTCGGGCGGAAGACTTATGAGCTTTTTGCGCCTCATTGGTCTTCAGCGACAAATGAGGATGGGCCAGCGGCGCTTTTAAACAACGCAACTAAATATGTTGTGACCAACACATTAGACATTCTCACATGGCAGAACTCGATTGCTGTTCAGGGCGACGCCCCCTCGGAAATAAAGAAGCTGAAAGCGCAAGACGGCCCACTTCTGCAGGTGCACGGCAGTGCAAATTTGATTCAAACGCTGCACCGCCATGATCTGATTGACGAGTTTCGACTGTGGACATTTCCAATTGTCGTTGGTGGTGGCAAACGCTTGTTCGAACCAATGTCTCCTATGCGCCGCCTAGCGCTGAAAGAGACCGCGCAGACAGAAAACGGCGCGATCATGAGCATCTATCGCCGGCAACCTGGCATCTGACCTCTTTTCGCTGAATCGTCTTTATACGTATAATTTGCGGCTCCCGAGTCCCATCTCTTTAAGGGCGCTTGATCCTCATCCGTTCCTCCTCGACAATAGCGCCTTCCAACACCAAGGCAGGAACGGATCATGAGCCCCACAGAGCGGAAGCCACAGCCCCAGAAACTCGATACCGTTCGCTTGCAGACCATGAGCCGTGCCTTCATGGAATCGGCCAGCTTGTTTGCGGCCATCGATCTGGATCTGTTCACGGCCATTCATCAGGGACACAACACGGTCGAAGCCTTTGCCAAGTCAGCCTGTATTTCTTCACTTAACGCGGAACGGCTGATGACCATGGCCGCCGCCTCGGACCTGATCGTTTGGTATGATGACCATTATGAGAACGCACCGGATGTGGACCGCTATCTTGTGAAGGGCGAAAAGGGTTATGCAGGTGCGTGGCTGACCTTTACCCGCCCCGGCTGGAAAAATTGGGGCAAGCTCACCGAAAAACTCCAAAACCAAACACCGCCGACCGTGATCGGCACTTATGAAGGGATGACGGTCGAGGAAGCGCGCACTTATCACACCGCAACATCCAGCATTGGGTTTGGCGCGGGCCGGCGTTTTGTCAAACAAGTTGACCTTTCAAGCCGTAAGAAGATCATGGATTTGGGGGGCGGCTCGGGCGCCTACTCCATCGTTGCGGCGCAGGCGCACCCTGGCCTCACCGCGGTGGTGGTGGACCTGCCGCCGGTGGTCGAGGTGACCAAGGAGTTCATCGCCAAGCACCAAGTCGAGACCCAGGTTTCAACCTTGGGCGGAGATTTCACGCAAGTGGATTTCCCGGACGGCTGCGATGTGGCGATCATGGCGAGCAATCTGCCGCAATATAATCGCGAGATCATTTCAGACGTGATTCAGAAGGCGTTCAATGCCCTGCTGCCGGGCGGCGAAATGCATTTGATCGGCGAGATGCTCGATGACGACCGCACCGGTCCTGTCGATGCCGCGATCTGGGGATTGCTTGAGGTGATGGCCAACAGCACGGGCCTCACCCACACACGGGCCGACTGTGTCGGCTATTTTGAACGCGCCGGTTTCGTGAATGTTGAGGTGAACGATTTTATCCCTGGCATTCTCGCCCGTGTTTACGGCTCAAAACCGCAATAGGTCAAAAGGAACTCACTTCATGCCTTACCAATCCGGCTTCCGGCCCGGGCTGTTTGACGGTCAAACCATTTTTATACCGGGCGGCGGTGGCGGGCTTGGCCGATGCATTGCGCATGAGCTCGCCTTTCTCGGGGCAAAGCTGGTGCTCGCCGGCCGGTCACTTGAAAAACTTGAGAAAACACAAAACGAGATCCGGGAAGACGGTGGCGCGGTCTTGGGCATCTATACCGCTGAATTGCGTGACGAGGCTGCCGTAACCGATTTGGTCAGCAAAGTTTTGGACACTCACGGGCAAGTGCATGGCTTGATCAATGCCGCCGGCGGACAATTCCCAGCAGCCCTCAAAGATTTGTCTTTGAACGGATGGAATGCGGTTCTGAACAACAACCTGACCAGTTATTTTCTGACGTCACGGGAATTGTACACGCAATGCTTTGAAAAACAGGGCGGCAACATTGTGCATATCGGCGCGGACTATCATCGCGGCATGCCCGGCATGGGCCACAATGGCGCGGCGCGGGCGGGACTTGCGAACCTCACCATGACATCGGCCGTGGAATGGGCAGGCGCCAGCGTTCGTGTGAACTCAGTGATCCCCGGCTTCATTGCCACAACGGGGCTTGATCGCTATCCGGAATCCGCCTGGGATAATCTCAAAACCGTTGTGCAGAAGGCGCCCATCAGCCGCCACGGCACGGCCGCGGAAGTATCCGCCGCTGTCGTGTTCTTGATGTCGGAAATGGCCGCCTACATCACCGGCACCGAAATCATGGTGGATGGCGGCATGCAATTCGGTAAGGGCAGCTTTATTTACAGCAGCGCCGCCAAAGAACCGCCGCCGCCCTTCAACGGTTTCCACCGCGACGAGACAGCTAAGCTGTTGGGCGACAAATAAATGACCAGCCTTGTAACAACCGCCCGAGAGCTTGCGGAAAAACTGCACGCAGGCCAGCGAACGAAAGATGGTGAAGATTACTTCCAAAGCCACCTTGAAGGCGTTGTTTCCATGTTGCGGCTTTTGTTCCCGGACGCTTCCGACAAACTCATCGCCGCTGCCTATTTGCATGACGCGCTGGAAGACACGACGGCGACAAAAGCCTCTTTGACGGCCGATGGCCTACCCGCAGATGTGATCGATTGGATTGAACAAGTCACACGTGAGGGTGACACGGACTACCAAACTTGGATCGAAGATCTTTGCCAAAAGGGTGCTATCGAAGCGGTCATGGTCAAATATGCCGACAACCGTTTGAACCGCGCGACCATGTTTCGATTGGAGCCAGATCATGCGCGCTTGATCAAGCGCTATGATAAGGCTGGAACTACGCTTGAAGAACGTCTCCGCAAAAACTTTGGAACCAGTTCCTAATGAGTGATGGGCTCGAGATTCAAACAGAGCGATTGCGGCTACGCTCCTGGCGGCCTGACGACCGCGACGCCTTTGCAACCCTGAATGCTGACCCGGAAGTTATGGAAGATTTGGGCGGGCCGATCAGCCGCGCCAAAAGTGATCTGAAGTATGAGCGTTTTGCCAACGCATTTGAACAACACGGCTATGGCCGCTGGGTGATTGAAAACACGGACGGTTTGTTTCTCGGCTATACCGGCGTCATGCCCAACTCCGGCGAGAACCACCCCCTTGGCCCCCACTATGACGTTGGTTGGCGCCTGAACCGCACCGCCTGGGGACAGGGGTTTGCGGTGGAAGCCGCGCGCACCGCCCTCGACGATGTGTTTACCCGTATAGGTCTCTCTCAAGTTTACGCCTACACGGCGCCCGACAATCTTAAGTCGCAGTCTGTGATGCATAAGCTCGGCCTCAAGCGGGCGCCGCAGCTTGATTATGTTCAGAAAGTCGACGAAGAAACGGGTCAGAGTTGGCACGGCCTTGTCTGGATCGCGCGGCCGGAAAAAGGATAGATGCTTATCCGCGACCGCGTTTCTTGCTTGTCATTACCCGGCAAGCGCCACGATAGTTGTTTGCAAACAGAGAGTGCCAATTTCCCTCATCCGTACCCGAGGATCCAACTCTCCTTTCGCTCCGCAATTCTTATTTCTGATGGCTTTGCCAACTGCAAGTTGGATTCGCCGATCGCGCATGTGCTTGTCGGCGAGTGACAGGTCGCAATAAGCGAACTTCTTCGATGTCTCCGGCAGTCAAAGGACAGGTTCACCGTGGATAGATTTTCCCCTTCGGCCCGTAGAAAAGGGCCGCGGGGCGGCGTTCTGAAGCGAGATAGGCTTTGATCTTCGGGCGCGCTGCAATGAAATCGAGAAACGCGGTGAGGTGCTCAAATTTCTCGATGATTTTCGGGAACCGGTTCTTGACCCCTTCGATCGCGTGGAAGGCCGCGATATCCGCAATCGTCAGCGAGGATCCGGCCCAGTAGCCGGCTTTGTCCGGATTGCTCTGATAAAAGGCTTCCAGCATCGCGACCTGTTCGGGCAAGTCTGTTTCAATGAAGGCCGTGCGCGCCTCTTCCGACATGGTCGTCAGCGCGCCAAAGACCGTGGCCATGCGCTGGCCCAAGTCGCGAAAGGCCTCGATCGCCACATCGCAGCGGATCCGCGTCGGTTCATCCGTACCAAGAAGGTTATGCTTACGGCCTAGATAGTTGAGGATGGCGAAGGTTTCAGGAATTTCGAGATCCCCTTCCCGATAAACCGGCATCCGCCCAAACGGTGTCGAGGCGCGGCGCGCGGGCCATTCATCGTTGGTGATTTAAACGTCCTCATAGGCAACGCCCACTTCTTCCATCAGAAGGCGGATCGGCTCCGCCCGCCCGCGGATATCGAAATAGAGTAACTGGGGCTGTGGCGTCACGGCCGTTTCACCTCCTGTCGCGTTTCGCGTCATAGCTGGGCACGAAGGTGTTGCCATCTCAGTTCCAACGAAACGGCACCTTCACGCGCAATTTCTCAAAGACGGAACGGCCGCATAAAAGGATACATGTCTATTCACACTTAACGAATGTTCGGGCCGGCCCGCCCCCTCCCCGTTGGAGGGCTGAACAACAGACGTCTAAGACAAGGCGCCTTCAAACAGCACCAAGAGCCGCGACCAGGCGCGTTCGGCTTGGACCTCGTTATAGACGGCGGAGTCTGGCGGGCACCAGCCGTGCAGCGCGCCTTCATAGACTTCGATCTCGGCCGCGAGGCCCGCATCACCGAAGGCCTTGCGCAACACATTTTTGGTTTCAGGTTCTTTCTCGTCATCATTCGTGGCGATGGCGAACAAGAAACTGGCTTTAATCGTGGGCACCAAAAGATGAGGGCTGTCGTCAGCGTCGGTTACCAACCGCCCGCCATGGAAAGAGGCCCCCGCCCCAACCCTGTCCGGCACCGCAGCCGCTGTGCGCACGGTCATGGGTCCGCCCATGCAATAGCCCGTCGTGCCAATCTTGCGCGCTGTGTCAACGGAAGCCTGGCTGTCGAGAAAAGCCACAAAAGCATTCGCATCTGTGGTAGTGGTTTCCGCCGATAATGACCGCGCCATCGGAAACAGTTTTTCGCGCACGGCTTGATCCGCGAAACTCGACCCTTCCGGCACCACAGGCGCGGCGGCAATGCGATAGTAAGGATTGACCACAAGGACAGCGTATCCGGACTCCGCCAATCGCTTGCCCATAGCGCGGAAGGCGGACCGCAGGCCGACAATATCCGGCCAGATAATCACACCGGGATGCTTGCCCTCAGAAGGGTGCACGAAATAGCAATCCGCCGTGCCGTCGGGTGTCGTGACCTGGACCTCAGTTTCGGTCACCTGTGCGGCATTCGCCACCTGAGGCAAGGCCATGGCCAGCGCGGCGCCGCCGGTTACCGCTCCGAACTTGCGCCGAGACCAATTGTCGGCATTCGCAAGAAAGGCTTCATTGTCTTTGACCGTTTTTTCATCGCACATACCGACCACCCCTTTAGATCATTCTTCTCAACCATGTTAGGAGAGTTCTTTAAGCTAAGAAAGGCTCGGTGGTCACAAGGTCGTGAAGCCGTTCTTTCGCCTTCGACGGACCGGCCGCTTTTGCACCGTGTACAAACTTTTGACAGGGCCCGCCCCGTATCGTCAGGGAATGTTCCGTATGACCGATTTCAAGAACTGGCGATGAAACAAGTCATCGTTGTGAATGAAGATCTGCATTTGCCGCGCGGCAAGCTGGCCGCCCAGGTGGCTCATGCTTCGCTCGCCGCATTCCTGGGCGCCGAGGCTGACAACCAACGCGCCTGGCTCCAGGTGGGCATGCCGAAGATCGTTCTCAAATGCCCATCAGCGTCTGATTTGAAAGATTTGTTGGCCCAAGCCGAAGCAGCATCGGTCGCCGCTTATCTCGTGCATGACGCCGGACGCACCCAATTGGCCCCCGGAACAATCACCTGTCTGGGTATCGGCCCGGCTCCAAGTGAGACCATCAATAAACTAACGGGTGATCTGAAACTTTTGTGACGCAACCCAACCGACCTCGTGCGTCAGATCACGCTCAACTTCCAAAAGCACTCACGCGGTGGCCGCGCCCATGCCCCGAGCAGTGGGTCCAGAAGGGGGCTTGTGAACCACTTCATTACGACCCCTTTTTCCCGGTACGGCCTCTTTTTGTTCTGCAAGCAGTCCTAAGCGTTTCGCGCATTTCAAGTAGACATCAAGTCATTGAAAAATAACAGAAAATTAGGAAACCCTTCCCGAAAGCTCAATTTTGAATGCGCGGGCGCAGACCACAGCAAAACGGCTTTCGCCCTCAGCCTGTGAACCAGTTCATAGGTGCTCGATTCCGCCTGTGATGGGATGGCATGAGGACATTCTGGCAACTCGGGTGGGAGTCATGAGCGACCAGCAATTCATAGAGCAAGCAGCAAAAAAGTTCATCCGCGTTTTCGGCGCGTCCGCGCGCGATGAGGCCGCGGAAATGGCCGACATTCGGCGAGACTTGGAAGACATTGACGGGGTCATCGCATGGATCCGGGTCATGAAAGCCATTGATGAGCTCCAAAAGACGGTACAACCAAGTTGACCATCAACCGCCAAGCGAAAAACACAAATACCAATGCAGCGCTCGAAACGTTGGGTGAAGCCCTGTCGTGCCACACCTTATCCATCGATTGTCCGTCCTGCCAAACGGCCTTTGTGATGTTCGACCGCCGATGGCTCGAAAGTTATGACAGCAAAATGCCATTGGCCTGGCTAAGCAGCGAAATTAAGTGCCCGCACTGCGGAACTGACGAGGCGGTCATTGCGAAGACGTACTCAATCGTCAAAGCCATGAGCCAATAAGGCGCCGGCCCCGTTTTCTTTGTCGACCTTTCTTTGTCAACGCGATTGCGGCTCGCGCTTAAGCCAGCACGAATAATGCCGGTTTGAGCGCACAGCGGCGCTCACCCTCCAAAAGCGCCGGCCGCACCCGCCCGCTTCGATGGCGCCATAACCTCTTCATTGTTAGTGTTTCGTCATGGTTAGATACCGTGAAGCCGCGCAGAAGGATGCGCCCACGATTGCAATACTTCACGCAGAAAGCTGGCGCACCCACTATCGCGGCGCCTATCGCGATGATTATCTCGACGGCCCAGTGTTCGAGGATCGCGCGCGCATTTGGGCCGAACGTTTGGGGGCGCCGCCAGCCAACCAATTTGTTGTGCTTGCCGAGGAAGAATTGGACGGGCGCGCGACGCCGCTTGGCTTTGCCTGCGTTTACGGTGCGCACGATCCGCAATGGGGCAGCTTGCTCGACAACATTCATGTCACGCCGCCCGCGCAAGGCCGGAGGATTGGCGCCGGCTTGTTCGCCCGCCTCACCAAATGGTGCCGCGAAAACCATCCATCCCATGGCCTTTATCTTTGGGTGCTGCACGACAACGACAAGGCGCAACGCTTTTACCGGCGCCTGGGCGCCCGCGACGCGGGGGGCGAGTTTTCCGAACCGCCCGGTGGCGGTGAGATCCACGGCCGGCGCTATGTGTGGGACCAGCTTCCATCAGTTCCGGCCAGGCAACAGTGAGGCCATCAGGAATCCCATCGGCCCTCTCGTCAGCACTCATTAACGAGACCTGTCCGCGGCATCGCGTTTCTTGGCATTCCATGACTGGGCGACAGAGTTGGTAAACCAATTAAGGGCGAATGGTTTGACCTGTTGGGGCGAAGCAGCTATGCGAAGGCATGAAAATTATTCAGGCCATATTCTCTGTGTTTGTGCTGCTGCTCGCCCAAGCGGCTCATGCGGAAGATCTTTTTAAGATGGAACGCTGCGTTGCCCATCCAACCAAAGACCCCACCTTGCCGCCTGACAGCTATGGCAAAGTCCTGAAAACCATTGACCGCAAAGCGAGCAAAACGCCGACTTTTGCCTATATTCTTCACGCAGCGGGGGCCGCCAAACCCGTTGTTGTGCTGATCGACTGTGGAGCTGACGGCAAAACGTTTGACGAGATCGCCCGGTTTGCAAACGACTATACGCGCACCGTTGTGGCGTGCGAGGGCAAACGGCAAGACTTGTCTCTCTGCTGACCCCTAACAGGGCTCAAGAAGTTCTATTCGGGACACAATTTCTGGTACGGAATGCCGGAAAAGACCTCCCCACCGTAAAACACCCTATAAGTGTTTATGACAGCCCTACCGCGCGCCATCCGTGAAGGAAGGCGTGATCTGCCGCCCCAAAAGACAGACTGTGCGCCAAATTGTCCTCAAGGATTGCCCATAGGCCGCCAGAAGCGCCAAACAACCATTCAGTGTGACCTTGAATCTCGTCATCTAAAGTAATTGTTCACACTTTAAGCGCATGAAGGGTATCGGAATTAGCATGCACCCAATTAGCTAACTTCCAAATTGCACCCTCCCCCACAGCCCATTTGGGCTGTGGGGGATCTTATGCGCCCCCTCTTTTAGAATTATTCTTAATTTGGCATTACGGCCATGATTTTGGATCATGAGCTTGCCATCACCGCATCCGGTTCAAACCAAATTGACCGTACACTGAAGAAGCAGGCGTTTTTCGAGTCCCGCGATACGGTGCTTGATGGCGTCTTGATATTCCGGCGAGTCGAACCCTTTGAGATACGCCGCGCGCGAGGGGTAATGGACAAGTGCAACCATGTCCCAATCGTCGGTCGGGGTATCACCGACAAAGAGCTGCTGCGAAGGCGCGACAAAGAACAGGTGGCCGCCATTCTGTTTGATTTTCGCCGACGCCACGTCCGCGTAACGTTGATAGGCATCGCGACCGGACACACGCTCTGCAGCCGCATCTTGTCCCGCAACTCTCCCATAATCGGCCCAATCGCGGAACTTGAGTAGATTGACCATGGTGATGGGTTCATCTTGGTCAGCGGCGCGGAACACCGCGAGCTGGCTTTCATTGGGTTCAGTTGAGGGCATTCAATTTCCGTTCTTGTTTATTGGCACGGCGGGTGGTCGTCGCCGCGCTTTGCGGCTTCGCCATCCCATGTCATGATACGGTCCAACAAAAACGACCGAAAGCAAGGACACCCCGATGGCCGCGACACAGCCCACCGATCTGCTCGTCAGCAAAGAAGATTTGCGCACCCGCAAATTCGTGCCTTCACCGCTCGACCCGGAAAAGCTTGAACCCGGGCAGGCTCTGCTCAAGGTCGACAAGTTTGCCCTGACCGCCAACAATGTGACCTACGCGGTGGCGGGCGACTCGTTCAGCTATTGGGGGTTCTTCCCCGCGCCTGAGGGCTGGGGCCGCGTACCGGTTTGGGGCTATGCGGTTGTGATCGCCTCCAAACATGACGCGGTTAAACCTGGCAGGCGGGTCTACGGCTACCTGCCCATGTCGACTCATTTGCTGGTCGAGCCCGACAATGTTTCGAAGAACAGCTTCACCGATATTTCCGCGCACCGGCGCGAAATCCATGGCGGCGCTTACAATAACTATCAGTTCGTCGATGCCGACCCGGTATACAGCCCCGAACGGGAAGACCAGATCATGCTGTTCCGCGGCCTGTTCATTACCGGCTTTGCGCTCGATGATTTTCTCGCCGAGAACAGTTATTGGGGCGCCAAAGATGTGGTGATCATCAGCGCGTCGAGCAAAACCGGGTACAGCCTTGCCCAAGTGATGAAACAGAACAAGCGTGACGGCGTGCGCGTGATCGGCCTGACGTCCAAAAGCAATGTCGGCTTTGTCGAAGGGCTCGGCTGTTATGATGATGTGGTCGCCTACGACGATATCGCCACCTTGCAAAAGGGTCCGGCGATGATTGTCGACATGGCAGGCAACCCCAAAGTCCAAGCTGCGCTTTGTCATCATTATACGGACGATCTCAAATATAATTGCACGGTGGGCGGCACCCACTGGGAGGATTTGGGGGATGGTTTCGGGGCGCCCGGCGACCTGCCCGGCGCAAAACCCGAAGTGTTTTTTGCGCCCGGTGTGATTGGCAAACGCATTGAAGAATGGGGCGCAGCAGGATTTCAAGCGCGGGTGAACGACGCCTGGACGAAATTCATTGAGGCCGCCAAGGATTGGGTGCAGATCCTGCCCGGCCGCGGGACCGAGGCCGTGGAAAAGATCTATGTCGATATGCTCGACGGGCGCATTCCGCCCAATCGCGGCCCGATCTTGAGCTTATGGGACGACTGAGGAACGAACGCGCCAATACAACAAATGCGGGGGAGGTTGAATCGGATGAGACTTCTTACTGGAGCCATAATTGCAGGCCTATGGGTTACCGGCTGCACAACGAATAATGACGAAACAGCAGCCCCCGCCCCCGATGCAGCTGAAACGCCCCAGACGGAAGCCAAGGCACCGGAAACGCCAGAGACAGTTGAGCATTTGGTAAGCGGCGATCACGGCACGCTCACCGATCATGACTTGGGTCCGGACGGCGTCAGCTACGAAATCGATCAAGATGGCGACATGAAACCCGACACCGTGTTTACGGATATCGGGAACAATGGCTCGATCGACCTGGCGACGCCCGCCCCATAGCCGTCGATTGTTCTTGCGCCTTTACTTGCCCGGTCGGGTTCGCGATCATTCCTCCTCGGCAAAGACGGAGTTGGCGGGGGGAACGCCATGACAGATTTTTTATCTCGTTTGCCTTTTGCTTTGTTGGGCGCGGTCGGACTGATCAGCCTCGCTGACTTTGCGATCAATCTGCATCAATATGTGCAGCAGTGGGTTGATGTTTGGCAGACGATCACCCGGCCACTTTGGGGCTTGCTGTTTAGCTATGTTGACATCATCGTGCCCTGGTATGTGGCCGACTATATGACGCTGGGATTGATCGTGTTCGGGATGGAACTGCGCTCGTTCATCGCGACAGACGATCGAGATCCAGACGATGATGACTATTTTGACAATGAGGACGAAGACGGTCGCACCCGTTTGCCCCTGCTGACCTATTTCCGCTACGCGCCCGGCTACACACTGGCCCTGTTTCTGTCGCCCTTCATCTGGCCTTATTTTGTGTTCCGCGAAATCGCGCAACCGAGCGATCAAGTCTGGGTGTTCTGGGAAACCGGCGTCTATGCTTTGCTGTTGATCGCCGCGTCCTACGCGCTGATCTATGCGGGGATTTAAGGCGCAATCTCTCTCTCATTTCAGTGAAAACCGGAATCTCAAACAGTCTGCTCCGACGGTTCTGCACCAGATGCCGTCGGGAGTTTACGCCCGCGTAGGCAGGTGACGGCATAAGCGGGCACACAATAAGCTAATGCATCATGCTGTTCAGCACACCACAACTGTCATCCCGGTTGCCGCGAAAGCGGCAGACCGGGATCCATACTCCCTGTGCTGAAAAAAAGTTCGCCGGTTATGCATCCCCACCTAACCGACAGTGCGGAACAGCACCTCAAAAATTGCTATTCGCCGTAAGCGACTTGGTCAAATCGTCGATCGCTTTCATCTGTGCAAGGAACGGTTCAAGCTGATCGAGCGGCAGCGCGCTCGGCCCATCGCAGAGCGCCTTGTCAGGATCCGGGTGCGCTTCGAGGAACAAAGCCGCGAGCCCAATGGCGAGGCCCGCCCGGCCAAGCTCCGCCGCCTGCACCCGCCGCCCGCCGGAGGCCGCCGCCCCGCTTTCGCGCATCTGCAGCGCATGCGTCACATCAAAGGTTACCGGCGCGCCGCCGCTGTCTTCCTTCAGTGTACGGAAGCCCAACATATCGACCACCAAATTGTCGTAGCCGAACGCACTGCCCCGCTCGCAGATCATGATTTTGTCGTTGCCGCATTCGCGCACCTTCTCAACCACATGGCGCGTTTGTCCCGGGCTCATAAATTGCGGCTTCTTAATATGCACAATCGCGCCCGTTTGCGCGATGGCGTTCACCAAATCCGTTTGCCGTGCAAGGAACGCAGGCACTTGCAGGATATCGCACACCTCAGCCACCGGCCCGGCCTGTGCGGGTTCGTGCACATCTGTCAGCACCGGCACATTGAAGGTCGACTTGACCTCGGCCAAAACTTTCAGCCCCGCCTCCATGCCCGGCCCGCGGAAAGAATGGATCGACGAGCGGTTCGCCTTGTCATAGGACGCCTTGAAGATGTACGGGATGCCAAGCTTTTCCGTGACCGCCACATAGCGCTCCGCAGCCTCAAGGGCCAGCTCGCGCGATTCAATCACATTTATCCCGCCGATCAGCACCATCGGCTGATCATTGCCGATCTTCATGTCGCCCAACTCAATGACCTGCATACCGCCTCCCGCGCGTGAAGCCCGAAATCCAACTTGACGCGCATCTTAACGGAGCGCCGCGGCGCATCAATGACGGTGAGGTCGCAGGACGGTGCTGTGTAGAGGAACGATTGAACGGCCTTATGTCAAAAAATCGGCAATATCTGACATAAGGATATTCTTATGTCAGAAAACTGTCGACATTTGACTTAAGACATTCACTTCAGCGGCACTTGATGCGTTGCCGTGAATGAATGGATTTTTTGAGTTGAACAAGGACGCCAGGTCTCATGTTACCTTGGCAAGAGCACCGCAAGTGATACAACAATAGAGGGATTGATCTGCGCATCTACGATAGTTCGGCAGTCCGCAGACAACAAATACCGCATTCATGTGAATTGGAGACGCGCCATGCCGACCGTACCCAATATTACCACCGAACAAGCATTTTCTTTTGCCTTGGGAGAACTCAAGAAAAAGGACGAACGTTTGGCAGCCATCAAACGTAATCTGTTGCTAGCGAGCCTTGCAGGTATTTTCTTTACATTCACCGGGACCATACCAACCGAAGTCTCCGCCCTCGGCATCACACTTTCCGACCTACAACAAAACCTGTTCGTTGGTGTTATTGCTGTCATAATCCTCTATTTTCTCCTTGCGTTTATGGGAATGGTCCAGTCGATACTCACCTTGTCTGGGGACCTATCTGGCAGCACTTCAGAAGAGTTGGCCATTGGCGTCCTACCAAGCTTCGATGATAGGCACCGGGCCGGCGAGGCTTTTGTGGAAGTTTTTCTGCCGGCTTTTGCGGGATTGGCTGCTTTCTTGGTCGTTACAGCATCCATTCTCCTGTCACCCAAAGACGTAGTTGCCGACGCCGGCTTTGCAACGGTGACATTCAAATCTGCTGAGGGCAAAACACAACATATCCCCATGGCACTCCAACCGTTGCGTGATCGGCAAGGCAGAGAGAAAACACGCCCATCAAACGAGGCGATAGAATCACTGTTTGCAAACCAAAAGTTGACCTGCACCTTCCGTCCTTCCGAAGGGATCGGAAAGAAACGCATCGATTGTGCAGGAGTCGCACCAGATGAAATTCCTTAATAAATGAACTAAAAGGGTTTGGCCGACTCACTCAGATGCCGTCGGCCTTTCCCGACAAGTCTATAAGTTCAAGGAGCCCTGCCCGCGTGGCTATTAAGAAGTCAGAACTTTATTCGTCGATTTGGAAAAGCTGCGATGCGTTGCGCGGCGGCATGGATGCCAGCCAATACAAGGACTATGTGCTTGTACTGCTGTTCATCAAATATGTCAGCGACAAATATGCGGGCGAGCCTTTCGCGCCCATCACCATTCCTGAGGGCGCCAATTTCGATGACCTGGTCGCCCTAAAGGGCAAGCCCGACATTGGCGATCAGATCAACAAGCGCATCACCGGTCCGCTGGCCAAAGCGAACCAGTTACCGCCGATGGCCGACTTTAACGACACGACTAAACTCGGCACCGGCAAGGATATGGTCGATCGGCTGACCAACCTGATTGCGATCTTTGAAGATGGCGCCCTCGATTTTTCAAAGAACCGCGCCGATGGCGACGATATTCTAGGCGATGCCTACGAATACCTAATGCGCCATTTCGCGACCGAAAGCGGCAAGAGCAAGGGGCAGTTCTATACGCCAGCCGAGGTCAGCCGGGTGATCGCGCAAATCGTTGGGATTGGCACCGCTGAAACCTCAAGCAGCACAACTGTTTATGACCCGACCTGCGGATCGGGCTCGCTCTTGTTGAAGGTTGGCGACGCGGCCCGCAGCCCGGTGACGTTGTACGGCCAGGAAAAGGACGCGGCCACATCGGGCCTCGCCCGCATGAATATGATCCTCCACAACAATCCCACGGCGGAGATCGAACGGGAAAACACACTCACCAACCCCAAATATTTTGACGGCAACGCTCTCAAGACATTCGACTTTGTGGTCGCCAATCCGCCGTTCAGCGACAAAAGCTGGTCAACCGGTCTTGATTCCGAAAACGATCCGCACAATCGTTTCGCGTTCGGCATCCCCCCGAGCAAACAGGGCGACTATGCCTATCTGCTGCATATCGTTCGCTCGCTGAAAAGCAGCGGTCGCGGTGTTTGCGTTTTGCCCCACGGCGTGCTGTTTCGCGGCAATGCGGAAGCCGCGATTCGACGAAACCTGATCCGCCATGGCTATATCGATGCGATCATCGGACTGCCGGCCAATCTGTTTTACGGCACCGGCATTCCTGCCTGCTTGGTCGTGATCGATAAGAGTGACGCGGTCGCACGCAAATCCATTTTCATGATCGACGCCAGTAACGGCTTTATCAAGGATGGCAACAAAAACCGTTTGCGCGAACGGGATATTCACAAGATCGTTGATGTGTACGGCGAGCGGCGCGAGGTGCCGGGCTACGCGAGACCCGTCACGCATGAGGAGATTGAGAAGAACGACTTCAATCTCAACATCCCCCGCTATATCGACAATCAGAAGGCCGAAGACAGGCAGGATATTGAGGGCCATTTGCGCGGCGGCATTCCCGTCGCCGATATCGACACGCTCTCTGCCTATTGGGATGCGTGCCCCGCTTTGCGGGATGCCTTGTTTACCAAAAATCGGCCTGGCTATGTTGACCTTGCCGTTGCGAAAGACATGATCCGATCCACCATTCAATCTCATCCCGAATTCGATAGTTTCATGGCCGGGATGAATGCGCTGTTTGAAGAATGGCGTCAGACGAACGCTGTAAAGCTTAAGGCGTTGCAGCCCGGATTTCATCCAAAGGACGTGATAGCCGAACTGTCGGAAAACCTACTTGATCACTACACGAACAAACCTTTGATCGATGCTTACGCCATCTATCAACATTTGATGGACTATTGGGCGGACACGATGCACGACGATGCCTTCCTGATCAGCGAGGACGGGTGGAAGGCGGAAACCAATGATGTCGTCGAAACCGATAAGAAGGGAAACGAGAAAGTAAAGGGATGGACCTGCGACCTGATCCCAAAGTCCTACATCGTTGCGCGCTTCTTTAGCAAAGAACAACAGACGATTGAGACTCTGACAACCGAACTCGACAGCCTAACCGCACAACGCGATGAGCTTGAAGAAGAACAAGGCGGCGAAGACGGCGTCTTCGGCGACTATGAGAAAATAAACAAAGCAGCCGTATCCACCCATTTCAAGAAAACCAAAAACAACAGTGAACTGGCAGACGATGCAGATGTACTCATGTCATGGCTCAATTTTGCCGAAGACGAAGCAAAAATCAAAAAACGCCTGAAGCAGTTGGAAACCGATTTGGACGAGGGCACCCGCTCCCATTATCCCACCCTCGCCAATGACGAAATCAAGTCACTCGTTACGGATGACAAATGGATAGCGGCAATCAAATCCGCCATTGATGGAGAGACAAACCGCATCAGCCAAACATTGACTAGCCGTATCACCGACCTCGCTGATCGCTACGAAACGCCGTTTCCCCAATTGACGAAACACGTTACCGAACTTGAGACCAAAGTGAGGGGCCATCTCGAAAAGATGGGGCTCTCATGGACGTGATGCCCGGCTATAAACAGACCGAAATTGGGGTAATCCCTCAGGATTGGAAGACGATCGAAGCACTAGAACTCAGTCCGTTTATTACGAGCGGATCTCGTGATTGGGCCAGTTACTATTCCGAAACCGGTGCGTCATTCCTCCGAATTACAAACTTGTCTAGATCAACAATCTATCCAGATATCGAAACGCTAAGATTTGTTCAACTACCAAGGACAGAAACGGAAGGGGTACGTACATCGGTTATCAATGGTGACATACTGGTATCCATAACTGCGGACATCGGTATTGTTGGTTATGTTACCAACTCAATTCCAAAACCGGCCTACATCAATCAACACATAGCTTGTCTTCGCATTTCACGTAGTGACGTTTGTACAAAATTCTTGAGCTACTTCTTGGCGTCTGACGAAGCTCAACGCCGATTCTTGGAGATAACAGACGTTGGTGCAAAGACCGGAATTAATCTCACAACAATCGGCAAGATAATGCTTGTTCTGCCGCCGATTGCTGAACAACAAGCAATTGCGGAGGCGCTGAGTGATGCGGACGCTTACATTGAGTCTCTCGATGCGTTGATTGCGAAGAAGCGTCAAATCAAGCAGGGCGCGATGCAGGAGCTGCTCACAGGTAAGACCCGCCTGCCGGGATTCGAGAAAAAATCCGGATACAAACAAACCGAGGTTGGCGAAATTCCTGAGGATTGGAACGTATGCGAGCTCGGCACACTGACCGATCCTGAGAGACAGATAAGGTATGGGATCGTGCAGCCTGGACGATACGATCCGAATGGACGATTCATGATCCGTGGACAGGACTATTCTCGCGGTTGGGTCAGCCCCAATGAGCTATTCCTAGTCAGTGCACAAATTGAACAAAGGTATGAAAAGGCGCGAGTCAAGAAGGGCGACCTACTAATAACGATTGTTGGAGCAAGCACTGGAAGAATTGCAATGGTTCCTGAATGGTTAGATGGTGCAAATTTGACGCAGACTACGGCTCGCATCGCCCTTGTTCCCAATCGTACGAACAATCTCTATTGTCGATTTATTCTAGAGAGTCAGGCCGGTGAGCAACAGACTGCCAACTACATAAAGGGAGGTGCGCAGCCCGGATTGAATTGTGGTGATGTTGAAAAGTTTCTTATTACAATACCTCCAACCTTAACAGAACAAAAAGCCATCGCTGAGGCGTTGAGCGACATAGATGATGAGATCACCGCTCTCGAAACAAAAGCCGCCAAAGCTCGTCAAATCAAACAAGGCATGATGCAAGAGTTGCTCACCGGAAGGACGCGGTTGGTATGAGCGATATCGGCAAGCCGGAACGTATCACTCAGAACCGCGTCATTGCGCTGTTCCGAGACGATCTTGGCTATGCCTATCTGGGCAATTGGACCGATCGCCCGACCAACAGCAATATTGAGGAAGACTTGCTGGCTGCCTCGCTCGCCGCGCGCGGTTACAGCGCAGAACAGATTTCCGCGGCGATACACCGATTGCGCAGCGAAGCCGACGACACGACCCGATCGCTCTATGGCAACAACAAGGCTGTGTACGAATTGTTGCGCTACGGCGTTCCGGTGAAGATCGAAGCCGGCGACGTGACGGAAACCGTGCACCTGATCGATTGGGAAAAGCCTGAACGGAATGCCTTTGCCATCGCCGAAGAAGTGACCCTGATCGGCGGCCGTGAACGACGACCTGATATTGTGCTTTACATCAACGGTATTGCGGTTGGTGTGTTGGAACTCAAAAACAGCCGCGTTTCCAATGCCGACGGTATCCGCCAGAACCTGTCGAACCAGGAGAAAAATTTCAACCAATGGTTTTTCAGCACGGTCCAATTCACCTTCGCCGGCAATGATAGCGAGGGCCTCAAGTACGGCACGATCGGCACACCAGAGAAATACCATCTGACCTGGAAAGAAGATGTCGAAGACAATGAAGGATATAAGCTCGACAAATATCTTTGCAAAATGTGCGCAAAAGACAGGCTGATCGAACTGATGCACGATTTTGTGCTGTTCGATGGCGGGGTCAAAAAGCTGCCCCGCGTGCATCAATATTTTGGCGTCAAGGCCGCGCAACGCCATGTTGAGGCGCACAAAGGCGGCATCATTTGGCACACCCAGGGCAGCGGCAAGAGCATTGTTATGGTCTTCCTGGCCAAGTGGATTTTGGAAAACAAACCCAATGCCCGTGTTGTGATTGTCACCGACCGTACGGCCCTCGACAAACAAATCGAGGGTGTGTTCCACGATGTGGGCGAAGATCAAATGAAGCGCACCACAAGTGGTGCTGACCTGATGGCGCAATTGCGCAAGCCGAGCCCCCGTTTGATCTGTTCACTGGTCCACAAATTCGGCCAGAAGGGCGTCAAAGATTTCGATGCCTTCATTGGCGAATTGAAAACACAACCAAGCCAAACCGTGGGCGATCTGTTTGTGTTTGTGGACGAATGCCACCGCACCCAAAGCGGTAAGCTGCACAAGGCGATGACGGCGTTGATGCCGAACGCCGTGTTCATCGGTTATACCGGTACGCCATTGCTGGCAAAAGATCGGAAGACCACGCTCGAAGTCTTCGGCAACTATATCCACACATACAAATTTGGCGAAGCGGTTGAAGACGATGTGATTCTGGATCTGGTTTACGAGGCCAGAGACATAGATCAGCTACTGGGTTCCGAAGACAAGATAGACGCCTGGTTTGACGCCAAGACAAAAGGACTGAATGCGTGGCAAAAGGACGAACTGAAAAAGAAATGGGGCACCATGCAAAAGGTGCTCAGTTCGCGCTCCCGCATGGAACGGGTGGTGAATGACATCGTGTTTGATTTTAGCGTCAAGCCACGCCTTGCTAGCGAACGTGGGACAGCCATGCTGGTCGCGTCAAGCATCCGCGACGCTTGCAAATATTTCGAACTCTTTGAAAAAACCGTTCTGAAAGGCAGATGCGCCATCGTCACTTCTTACAATCCCGCGGCACGGGACGTGACGCTGGAAGAAACCGGCGCCAACACCGAAACCGACAAACAGTTCATCTACAACATTTATCAAGACCTGTTGAAAGATGTGGTGCCGCAAAGGGGCAAAAGCAAAACCGAGACTTACGAGGATAGGGTCAAAGATCTGTTCGAAAAAGAACCGGCCAACATGTGTTTGTTGATCGTAGTCGACAAATTGCTCACCGGTTTTGACGCGCCCAGTTGCACTTACCTTTATATTGACAAGACCATGCAGGACCATGGCCTGTTCCAAGCCATCTGCCGCACCAATCGACTGGACGGTGACGACAAAGAATATGGCTATATCGTCGACTACAAAGACCTGTTCAAAAAAGTCGAAAATGCGATTGCGGTGTACACTTCCGACTTGGATCACAGCGCGCCGGGTGACGCCCCAGAGATCCTGCTTGAGAGCAGGCGGAACCGTGGGCGGGAGCGCCTTGAAGAAGCGCGTGAAGCCATCAAACTGATCTGCGAGCCGGTGCCGCCGCCAAAAGATGAACTAGCCTACATGCATTACTTTTGCGGCAACACGGAAATTCCCGAAGACCTGGTCGAACACGAACCGCAGCGCGTTGCGTTCTACAAGGCCGCCGCGACCCTCGTGCGGGCCTACGCCAACATGGCCGACGACTTCGAAGAAGCGGGATACAGCAGTGCGGATGTGGCGGAGATCAAAGACGAGGTCAACGAGACGGTAAAACTGCGGACGATCATTCGGAATACCGCCGGCGAGACGCTCGACCTCAAAGCCTATGAGGCCGATATGCGTCATTTGATTGACACCTATATCGATGCCAAGGAACCTACGCCGATTTCACCCTTTGACGATACGCCGTTACTGGATCTGATCGTTAAGAGTGGGATTGCCGACGCAATCAATGAACGCCTCAGCAACATCAAGAACAACGAACAAGCCGTTCAGGAAACGGTTGAGAACAATATCCGCAAAAAGATCATCAAAGAGCATCTGAGCGATCCCGCCTATTACGAAAAAATGTCAACGCTGCTTGATGAAATCATCGCTGCGCGCAAACAAAAGGCGCTTGACTACAAAGCCTATCTCAAACGCATTGCTGACCTCGCTCAACAGGTACAAGCAGGACATGCCCCCGAAACACCAGCAACCCTCACGACACCGGGCCAGCGCGCGCTCTATAACAATTTGGGCTTCAACGAAGAATTGGCCGGATGGGTTCACGAATCGGTTAAACAAAACAGGCCCGACAGTTGGCGCGGCAATCAAGCGCGCGAACAGATCATCAAACGAACGCTTTATGACATATTGCAAGACGAAGACGAAGTGGAACGCATCTTCGCCGTTATCGAACGGCAACCGGAATATTAGCGGCGGCATGTGATGGGCGCGATCATCGATTTGGGCGAGTTCGTTGCAGAAGTCACCCTGAAGGACATCAAGAACGTTCACTTGAGCGTCTATCCTCCGACGGGCCAAGTGCGCATTTCGGCGCCGTTGCGCATGAACCTAGACACCATTCGCGTGTTTGCCATTTCGAAGCTGGGCTGGATCAAACAGCAGCAAAAGAAGCATAAGGAGCAACTACGGGAAACGCCGCGTGAGTATCTTGATCGTGAAAGCCACTATGTTTGGGGACAACGCTATTTGCTTGAGGTGAGCGAGGCGGAAGCCCCACCCGGCGTCAATCTTAGTCATAGCCAAATGCATCTGCGGATAAGACCGGGAACTAAGGGCGAGAAGAAGCACGCGGTTGTGAGCGAGTGGTATCGCGCCCAACTAAAAGAAGCCGCGCGCCCACTGATCGCAAAATGGGAACCGCGCATTGGCGTCAGAGTTGAGCGGTTCTTTGTTCAGCAAATGAAAACACGATGGGGCAGCGCCAACCCGGCCGCCCGTACCATTCGGCTAAACACCGAATTGGCAAAAAAACCGCCTGAATGCCTCGCGTTCATCATAGTTCATGAGATGACCCACTTCCTCGTACCGAACCACGGCGCGCGATTCATTGAGCTGATGAACTATCACATGCCGAATTGGCGCCAGATCCGCCAACGCTTGAACGAAGCACCACTTTCGCACGTTGAGTGGGATTACTGAGCAGAATCGATCTGCCAGGCCATCATCGCGACGCCGTTCCGACGCTCAATATCTTCACATGGCCATTACGCGCACTTGAGTGCCACACATGTTTGGTCCGCGAACTCGCCCAACAACATCCCTAACAACTTCTTAACGCATGCCCAACGATTAAGCAGAAATTTATGTGGGCGGGGCACGCTACAACTTTGAGGACCCGGCTTTCCAATTTTGAATTTCGGCGCAGCGTAGAGGAACCGCTCTTTTGAAGCGAGACGTGATTGAATCTGTGTTGGGCGCGGTCGATCGCTTGGCCCGTGTCGATGCCTGTAGCACAACAGAGTCCGAACGCGATATCGCACGCCTGCATGCCATTTGCGGACCCTTCTTTGCTCTCTTGTCGATTGTCATTATCAGTTACGATCAATGGGTCGGTTTTTCGTCCGCCCCCGTGCAATTCATGCGCGGTATGGCGGCACTTTCTTTCGCCAGCGCCCCCCTGATCCTGCGCTATCGGCGCTCACTGTTTTGGGCAGGCCTCAGCATTTCAATCTGGGTTCCGGCGGCGGTGGCAACATCCCTGCTCTATTCCGACGGATTGTTCGGTGACGATTTGCCGATCTTTGTTTGTATGCCCTTGTTGGTGGCGCTGGTGCTGTCCCGCAAGGCCGCAGGGTTCTGCTATCTGTTCGTTATGTCGATCTTGCTGGTTGCCTTTGCCGACCATCAGCTCGGGCTGATCGGCACGACCATCGAACTTACTGATGGCGATCTGATTTCCCGCCTGATCATGGCCACCATTGCCGCCACTGCGGTCTATTTCATCTCGTTCATGTTTTCCTATTTGAACCAGAAGTCTTACCGCCAAGCGGAACAGGAGAGAAACCGGTTTGAAATGTCGATCGAGATGGCCAATGCCGCCGTCTTCGATTACGACGTCAAAGAGGACATCTTTGTTTGTAATGACCGGCTGCATCAAATATTTGGGCGTACGGTGGCCCAACAGGAAGTCGTCACGCGCCCATTCAAGACGCTCATCAATGCGGAAGACGGTTCAGCGGTTGCCGCCGCTTGGAAACAACATCTGACCGGCACCATTGACTTGTTCGACGAAGAGATGCGGATCCAATGCCCGACAGATGAAACCCTTTGGATCCGTGTCATCTCGCAAACGCGTCTTGGGAAAGACGGCACACCGGAAAACGTCACAGGATTTATCCTCGACATCACCGATCAGAAAACGGCATTGGAACGCGCCGAAGAGGCGAACAAGCTGAAGTCTGAATTCCTGACCAATATGAGCCACGAGATCCGCACGCCCCTCAACGGGATCATCGGTGCGGCGCAGCTGCTTTCCCGATCCAATCTCGACATCGACCAAAAGAAGAATGCCGAATTACTGACATCATCCGGACACGCCCTTTTGTCGATCATCAACGATGTGCTCGACATTTCGAAAATTGAAGCCGGGTTGATGGAGGTGGAAAGCGAACCGTTCGACGTGGGCGACCTGGCGCGCCAGGCCTGCGACGCGGTGCGCGGTGTGGCCGAACAAAAGGGCCTAGCCATGGGCTGTACGGTGGCGTCCGATGCGGCCGGCACCTATGAAGGCGACGCGGCGCGCCTGAAACAAGTGCTGATCAACCTGCTCGGCAACGCCGTCAAGTTCACCGATCAAGGTGTCGTTGCCCTGGCCGTTACCGCGAAAAAAGAACAAGGGCTGTGCTTCACCATATCCGACACTGGCCCCGGCATTGCCGACGATCAGATGCACGTGATTTTCGAACGGTTCCGTCAAGCCGATGGATCGAATGTACGAAAATATGGTGGTACGGGGCTCGGCCTTGCCATCGCCAAAGACATTGTCGAGATGATGCACGGCCGGATGGGCGTCGAAAGCAATCGCGATCAGGGTGCCACATTTTGGTTCACGGTACCGCTGGCCCGCTCTGCACGCCCAATTGCCAAATCAGTGGCTGTCGAGAACCGGCCTCGGCCGGCAGCCGAGCGGATGCGCATCTTGCTGGCTGAGGACAATGCGACCAACCAATTGATCATGCAGCGTGCGCTGAGCGATATCGATGCGGAGATCACGATTGTTGAAAACGGCCGCGATGCGCTCACGCGGCTTCGCACCGAACCGTTCGATTTGGTGCTTATGGACATTCAAATGCCGGTTATGACAGGGGCTGAGGCCATTGCGGCGCTGCGCGGCGAAAAGGCACCGGGCACACTCAACAAAGAGGTGCCGATCATTGTGGTCACCGCCGACGCCATGAAAGGTGCGCGTGAACGCTATATTGATCTTGGGGCGGACGATTACCTCTCCAAGCCCGTCGACATTCCTGAACTGCGCCGCATGGTTCTGGCTCATTGCAAATCGCAGCGCGAATTGTCCGTGTCTGCGGGTGACGAACATACGACCAAAGGGGATTGGGGCCTTGACGGCCGGCGGGTCCTGGTGGTCGACGATCAAAGCCTCAACCGCCAGATCATCCGCGCCCAGCTTGAACCCTTTGGCGTCATCATCTCCGAAGCGACGAATGGCCAAACCGCGCTTGAGCGTGTATCCGCCGAGACTTTCGATTTGATCTTGATGGATGTCCGCATGCCCGTGATGGACGGCCGCACGGCGATCCGCACCTTGCGCGCCAGCGATGCCACGTGGCGCGACCTGCCGGTGATCGCCTTAACCGGCGAAGCGCACGATGATGACCGGGACGCGCTTCTGTCGCTCGGTATGAATGGTTATGTCACCAAGCCGGTGGTGCATAACAAATTGCTCCAAGAAATGGCGCGGGTTCTTCGCCTTGAACGGGATCACAACCCCGCCGACACAACCGTCGATAACAAAGCGCCCCCCAAAAAACCAATCAAGACACCAACCATGACACCCGCAAGGGCAAACGCCGCACAAACAAATACCGCCACTGCAGCCGCAAGCAACAGCCACCCCGGCGATGTGTCCCTTAATGCCCTGCTCAAAAAGCTGGGATAAACGCGTTCGACTTGTATCTGGCAGACTTTGCCCCGGCATGCCGAACGGCACGCAATTAATTGGAACGAAAAAGACCGAACGCAACCTAAAAGAGTTGTCAATTAAGCCGAAATTCACCCAATCGGAAGATGCTTCACGGGCTTTCACTTCCGTCCTCGTATCGGGTGCGCTCTCGGACAGCAAAACTCAATTTGGGAATACTTGATTGGTGATGAGCCCAATTGCCAAATTCTTAAAGTCAGTTGATCAGTTCGCGCGGATCGGCCAGCCAGGACACACATCGCTTGACCGCGCCCGAGGACGGCTGCTGGCCTTATGTGCGCCCGTGTTTGGTTTGCAGGGCCTGTGGCTCACGATCTATCAGCCTGAAGGCCAGGTCGAGACAGAGTTTTACGGCATTATTCAAGTCATCAGTTACTCGGCGTGTGCGTTTCTGATCGCAACACCACTGATCATGCGCCTGTCGCGATCCCCCTTCTTGGCCGGGGCAAATTTGTGCTTCTGGACTTTTGCCGCGTTGAGCTTGTCGCTCTCGTTTCGAGGCGGCCTTTATGACGCTGCACTGCTGATATTCGTCTGCATGCCGCTTTTGGCGGGCTTTCTTGTTTCGCGTTCGGCGGCAGTTGTAACCTTCTTCGCTGTGCTGGCCGTGTGCAGCTTTGCCTACGTCAATCAGACCGGCCTGGGATCAGCAGGCGTTATCCACACAGGCACAGATCACACGGGCCAGTTCATGTATGCCCTGATTTCCGCTTGCGCCGTGGCATTGATCACCTGTGCATTTTCCTTCTTCAATGAAGTTTCTCATAAGAAAACCATTGAAGAGCGCGAAAGGCTGGAGCTTGCGCTCAAGATTGCCGATGCCGCCGCTTTCGCTATTGATAGGCGAACGGGCGAATTCGTTTGCACCGAGAGGATGCACGAAATCTTCGGGCGCCAAGTAACCCGCGAGGAAGTTATAAATGAGCCCTTTGAAGCGCTCATTTGTTCCAAAGATGCCGCAAGGCTGAAAGACAACTGGAAATCCCGCCTGCAGAGCAAGCCGCACCTTTTGGATGAAGAAGTGCGGATCAACACACCTGACGACGCGGTGCGCTGGGCGCGTCTTTTGTTGCAGACACAGGTTTCCGGCAACAACGAAATTGGAAAAGTTGTTGGCTTCGTGGCGGATATTACAGATCAAAAGCTGACGATCGAGGAAGCCCAACAAGCAAACCGACTCAAATCGGAATTCATCACCAATGTCAGCCACGAGATTCGAACCCCGCTGAACGGCATCATCGGCGCGGCGCAATTGTTGTCCCAGTCCGACTTGAACGCAGAACAAGCCGATAACGTGTCTCTACTCACCACATCGGGCCAGGCGCTTTTGTCGATCATCAACGATGTACTCGATGTCTCCAAAATCGAAAAAGGCGTGATGACGCTTGACGAAGAGTCCTTCGATCTCTCTGCACTCGTCGAAAGCGCGTGCGACGCGGTGCGGGGCATGGCGCAGCCAAAAGGCCTGCAATTAAGATGTGCGGTAACCCAAGAGGCAGCCGGCCACTATGAGGGCGACGCCAAGCGGCTAAAACAAGTTCTCATCAACCTGCTAGGCAACGGTGTCAAGTTCACGCAACGGGGCGTTGTCTCCGTGACCGTGACGCGTTCGGCGGAAGGCACGCTTCGTTTCTCAGTCTCCGATACCGGCCCTGGAATCCCGGAAGACCAGGTGAACATCATTTTCGAACGGTTCCGCCAGGTGGACGGATCGGCCGCGCGAAAATTTGGCGGAACAGGTTTGGGCTTATCGATCGCACGCGACTTGGTTCATTTAATGGGCGGCACCTTGAGCGTTGACAGTCAGTTGGGCCACGGCAGTACGTTCTGCATCGACCTGCCCCTACGCGCGACGGGAAACACGGGCGCGCCGGTTACGGGCGAAAGCCAGCCTCTGCCCCTCCTTCCAACCGGCGTGCGCGTATTGCTGGCTGAAGACAATGAGACGAACCAACAGATCATTGTTCAGGCACTGGACACGATGGGCGCCGCGACAACCATCGTCGAAAACGGCAAAGAAGCCCTCGCCGCCTTGCGCGCCACCCGTTTCGACATTGTTTTGATGGACATTCAGATGCCGGTCATGACCGGTGAAAAAGCCATCGAAATCATACGGTCTTCGGGCGACGATTTTTCCGCCATTCCCATCATCGCTGTGACAGCGAATGCCCTGAAAGGCGCCCGCGAAACCTGTATCGCTCTTGGGGCCAATGATTACATAGCCAAGCCCATCGACTTTTCTCAATTGCATGAGAAAATCGTGCGAGCCTTGCCGGCGATGCCGCGCGGCAATTCGGGGATGCTTGCCGGCGAGCGCATTCTTGTTGTCGATGATCAATCGATCAATCGGCACGTCATTCGCGCAATTCTAGAACCGTTCGGACCGGTGATCGTCGAAGCGGAAAATGGGCAGGAGGCATTAGAAAAAGTCGCTGAGGCGCCCTTCGATTTGGTGTTGATGGATGTGCGCATGCCGGTGATGGACGGCCGTACGGCGATCCGCACCCTGCGTGAAGGATCGGCCGCGCTGCGCAACATGCCCGTTATCGCCCTGACAGGCGAAGCCTATGATGACGACCGCGAAGAACTTCTTGCACTCGGTATGGACGGCTATGTCACCAAACCGGTCCGGTACGAACTGCTGCTGAGCGAAATAGAACGCGTCCTCGGCAGCCCAGAAAGCAGGACACAGGCAGACGCAGCCGGTCTTGAGAACAGCGCCAACGCGGCGCCCAGCGGACTGCACAAAAAGGCCGGATAGCCATCCCGTGCCGGTACGTATGCGGTTTCGGAGACGAAAAGCTCTCACCCCATGCCAAATCCGAATTCTTTCACCAGAATTTTGAGGCCTTTGAAAATGTCGAGCACGTCGCGTTTGCGTTCGACCAAGGTTCTGCGGGCGAGCCAGAACGGGAGTTCATTGGCCACACAAAGATTCCAGATCGCCGTACGCACACCACCGCGGACCAGCGCACGATCAGCGCGTTGATAAGACCGGGTGGCGGCCTCAAGACGTTCATCGCTGGTCATGTCCCGCCATTCGCCGCCCACATGATCGGATACCAAATCGCTGTAACGCGAAATTTGCGCAAACGGTTTGTTATAGGCAATGTAGCGCAACGCCGCGTAAAGCTCGCCGGCTTTGTGCTCTTGCTCGCCAATCCAGCCGCGTGCATAGAGTTGACCCAGCGCACTTTCGGCATATTGCGGCTTGTCCCCCGCCAACTCGCGACGGTGCGCCTGCAAAAGGGGCGTACCCAGATCAATTTCTTCGCGACCTTGCCCTTTCCGCGTCTTTTGGCGGCGTTTGGCATAGGCTACACGGGGCCGGCCCGGCCGGCCGCCTCTGGAGATCGATCGCCTTTTTGGTCCGCTCATTCTGTCCTTTCTTATTTGCCAACAAGTTTTGCACTTAGTCAAAGGTCCGGTTATGCGTTCCCGTTCGAAACGGCATGCGTTGGTATGTGCGGATCATCTGGGCCGCGCTACATATTCGGCTTCATCATGGTTTCCTGCCCCCCGTCTTAAGGCCGGCTTTGGGACCAAACCCAACACTTTGCTTTGCACGATTTGCGTATCCGTTTGCATGACCAATTGAGGCCTCCAGCGGCGGAACAAAGGGTGCCATGCCGCCGGCGCCTCCGCCGCTCAGAATGCCGAACGCCCGTTTAAGACGGTCCAGCTCTTGTTCTTTGCGCCGCGCAGCGCGCGCTTCTTCGCGCAAATTACGCACGCGCGCGCCCAGCAAATCAGTGACAACAATGTTGCCGTATAGATGTTTCTCAAAATCCATGTGGGGGTTTATTCCTCTTTTTGAGATTGATGATGGGTTCAAGAGGGTCAAATTGTGTGAGCCTTGTTTTTCGACGCTTCCGCCAAGGCCTGACCTTTCGCCTCTAAAAAGAGCCGCGCAAATTCTTCCGCGGCGCGCTTCAAAGACCGCGTTTCAAAATGGGTGAAGGGTTTACCGGGCTTTTTCACGCTTACGACGAACAAGCGCGGGCGGCGCTGCGCGTAAAGACCGAATTGGATCTCATTCACGGCCGCATAATGAAATGGCCCGTCGGCAAAGGGTTCGATGATCACCGGGCTTATCAATGGGTCTCCTTCCAGGCGCCGCTTCGAACATTGGCCTCGTCTCCCGGCCAACTGCCGTCATATACGCCTGATTGTTCCGTAAACTGACTGATGGCAGGATCGAACCGGAACCAAACGCTGCCCGGGACACCACAATCACGGAAGCGGCTCTTTTTGACATCGAATTCGGTCAGCGTGTCGGCGACATCCGCGCGCCAGACAACGATGCCGTGATCGGCTTTGTTAGCCCAATGAGCCGAACCGCTGATATCGTAAAGCGATGGCTTCACGAGCCTTTCCCGCGCCGACCCCATCTTGACCGGATGGGCCACCACAATGACCTCGCAGCCTGTGTTACGTCCGAAGCGCTTGAGTTGCCGTATGGCCCGGCCGATATAGTCGGTTTCGGATTCATCACGGCGGCGCAGATGTTCGACTTCATTCCACGGATCGATGAGCAGTTTGGAAATGCCGTACCGCACCACAGCGACTTCTGCGGTCTCGATCAGGTCCTCCAGATCGAACTCGCCATCCTCTGTCGGGGGCAAGCCTAGAAAGACGAACTGTCGATTGATCCAATCGTCGGCTTCTTTGCGGCGTGTTTCCTTTCCCCGCCCGTCAAAATAGGGCGCAGGACGGGCAAAATAGAAACGGCGCAGAAAATCGCGCAGATAGGGCTTCACCGGCATTTCAAGAGACACAATGCCCGCCCGCATGCCCGTTGCTTTCGCCTGCATCGACAACAGCCACAGCATAAGTGTGCTCTTGCCATGCCCGGGAACACCGGTGACCACCGTAAAGCCCCCGGGATAAGGCCGGTAATGGGGATCGATGCACGCAACACTGGTCGATTGGGGTTTGAGGTCCGGCATTTCCGGCCAGTCATGCAAGGTCGACAAAGTGCGCAAGGGCACAGGGCGTGCACCATGGATAACCTTTGTCACCCCTTGAGGGCCGTGCTTGATCAGCACATCGTTGAGGTCTTTGCACCCATCCGGGTACTGAACGAAAGCACAGCGCGCAACGCCGAGCCGATTCTTCAGCGCGGTCAAAAGCGCCTGCCCCGGCGCGTCAGCATCAACCGCCAAAATGACCCGCTTAATCGGCTCGAGATATTTCCAGGAACGCCAAATGTAGGCGAAACGTTTGTCTTGTTCCGGATCGGGAACAATGGGCGCGCCTTCGCTGGCAACAGGTGGGGCGCCTGTGGGAACCGACACGGTACTGAAGTGGCCCGCAGAGATTGCCGCCAGCGCGTCCATCTCACCTTCTGTGATGATCAAAGGCTGATCCCCCGAAACCACTGCATCGTCATTCAGAACCGCGTCATTCCAAAACCGGTCAAGTCCCCCCTCTGATTGCCAGAACTTTTTGCCCGCGCCGCGAAACTTGGCACCGGCACTCAGGTCATTCGCCCTCATGCTGTACGGGAACACCAGAACGTCTTGTCCAAAATCGCTGCGCGCGCCCGTGAAGACGCCGTATTTGATCGCGGTTTCGACTTCGATCCGCCTGTCTTCCAACCAGGCGAGATGCGTGTCGTTCAGCTGTGTCATAAAATTCACCACCGGACCAATTGCAATGATAACAACGCCATCCAACACCTGTGCGATCGATCCAAACGCAGAGACATTTTTCGCGGGCCTTCTTGCGTGTCGCGGAGCATCGAGGGCAAGTCGTTTTGTTCGAACCGTCCTGTTGCCCAATTCGATTCGCCGGCAGAACAATCTCGTGAGCGCGCAGGATGTCGGCCGCCGTTTTCATGTTTGCCTCCTTTGCTTGTACTTAAAGCTCATTCTCCATGCGCACGCTTTGCGAGACTTGGGCGTCCCCCTTAGATCTGGCGGCCGGTCGCCGGCGTTCCATGCAACGGCACGACATTCGGCGCGCGGGCCTCCGCCTCCCGCCGCATCCAACGGCGGAACATGGCCTGCCAGTCATTACGCATCCCCTTTTGTCCCGGCGCCGCACGGCTCCAATCCTTCATGTCGGCCACCATCGCGTCGAAAGCGCTGCGGCTAAACCCACACTCTTTGGCATAAGATTTGTTCGCTTCATTCGGCGCAAAGTCCTCAGGACAAAGATGCGCTATCGGGGCCTCAACCGGCCGCTCACTGACGCGGGAAGTTGTCTGCGTGCGTTCATGTGATGGCGCATCCGGTTGCCTGTCCGGCGCGCCAGCGGCCCCCGGCTTCTGACCGCCCTTTGGCTGGTCTGTCTTCCTGTTACTGGGCCGCATCCCAGATCGGGGCCGCACCTCACCGCTCCCCTTTGGCTGGCCCCGTGCCTTTGAATTTTTTTTCGATCGCGCGGACGGCAGGAAGTCGGCAGAGACATCCCCCCCTTTACTTGGCTTAGTGTCAGTGAACTGATATTTGTCGTAGTTGCACACGGTGATGACATTTACGCCGTTACCACCGGCGCCGCCGCTTGTGTGTTCAATAAGGCCGTGCTTTTGCCATTTGACCAACCGGCGGCGAACCGACCCCACCGATGTATCGTACCTTTCAGCCATATCGCGCAGCGACATGGAGAATTGGCCGCGCGCCAAAGTGAGATAGCGCCCCTTGTAAGAAACGGTGGCGTCAACCCAGGCAGCCCGCGCGATGAAATCAACAAACATGGCCGCTTCGGCAAACCCGTCGAACACATCGTGGTCAAACAGGCGGCGGTATATTTTGACATAACCGCCCTTCACCGTATCGATCCCTGTGCACTGTCAGAATTTTGTCGGCGATGGCCAACCGGACCGGTCACTTCTGCCTCCGCGGCCATTTGAACTTCACAACCATGCCCGGTTCGTCAAATCGTCGACCGGCCAGCGCGCGCGCAAATCTGCGGTCGGCACTGCGTGTACTGAGCTTTGATTCGGACGGCGGCCGCCCCCCTGCCCGCGCCCGCACCCCCTCTGTCCAGGCCTTTTCGTTCCACGGCAATCCAAAATGCCTGAACGAAAGGTTCCGATCATCCTTCGTGCCCGTTGTCTCCAAAAAACCGGCCGCCCGTAACTTGCCGCACGCACCACCGATGATGCGCGGATCTTTTTTCAGCGACGGTGCCAATTGCTTGGCACAGAAATCCTGCCCCGGCGGCACGGTTTGAAGAACGAAATCGTAAATTTCTCGGATGACGGTTCCCATCTTTTCTCCCTGTTGTTGAAGTGAGTTGGCGCCTCATGCAATTGGAACGTGAAAAAGGTCTTGAACTCGGCCTTTAATTTGTATACAGATTATCTATTTGTTTGCTTTTTTCAGACTCACCCTTGTGGGGCTTGCGCTTATTCATGCTGCGGCGCACAACAGCCCTCGGCACATGCGTCACCATTTGGCTAAATGCGAAAGCCAGCATCAGAACGGGTGCGATAACGCAAAGCTGTTGGAACTTGGAATCGGGATTCATGGTTTGAAACTTTCAAGGTCGTTCGATTTGAGATGTTGGCCGCCACGACAACCGTCTATTGAGGCGCCGGTTGAGACCGAGTCACAGCGGCTCCTGCCCACCCGGCGGCTTGACCTCTTTTGCCGCGCGGGCCGGCCCAAACAGGCCCAAACCTGCACGCCGTGCCGTACCGGTCGCGCCAATGTGGGCCGCGCAGTCGGCCTCGGCCGTTTCAAAGCCGCGCCTTCTCCGGGCCTTCGGCCAGTGCCGCCGGTATGGGGTGACTTTTTCCGTTTGATATGCATGATGGGAACAAATAAACGCACGTTTTTTGCGTGCGTCAATCAAAAACAGACGTTTTAAACGTACGTTTATTTTGGCAGAATGTAGATGATGTCCAGTAGACGCGTAACAGCACGCCACCGCGATTTACGAAATCGAGCCGGCCTCAGTCAGAAGCGGCTTGCCCATCTGATGGGCTACAAGGGCTCGTCGAGCATTCAGCGTTACGAGTCCGACGAGGATTATACGGAGCGCTATTTCAACGCCAACTACGTAACAAAATTAGCCGATGCTCTTGAAGGTAAAGGCGTCCCGCCGATCATGCGCGATGAAGTTTTAGAACTTGGCGGGCTTACGGGTATTGAACTTAAAGTCTCCAATGCAAAGATCACTCAAGTTCCAATTGTAAGTTGGGTAGAATGCGGTAAATTCACACAGACCGCTGAACCCTTGGAAATTGGGCGCATTGATCGCGTCGTGGAGGTTGCGACGAATAAGAAAACACTAATCGCCCTCGACGTCGTTGGCACCAGCATAAATCGTGTTGCATCTGAAGGAAGCACTCTGATTGTAGACTATGCAGACAAGACACTCGTGAATAACAAATATTTTGTCGTCAAAGACGGCGATACGGCGACCTGCAAAAAATACAAACAAGACCCACCTCGATTCGAACCGGATTCAACGGAAGAGCACGACACGATTTTCCCTGAGGCCGAGATTGAAGTTGTGGGCCGCGTCATTCAGGTTGTGAAAGAGCTCTAAGGCGCCCCTCTTCACCGGCTGACCCGCACGAATCACTAACGCCAGAATGTTCCCTTGCATACATGGGTTGGCCTATGTTTTGATGGATATACGTACGTTTTATACGTATACGGGCATATGCCTGATTCCTCTCGCGTCCCGGCGGAATGGGACCTCCACCCTTCTGAATGCAGCCTTTTTCGGCGCGCCCACATACGGGCGGTTCGCCACCATGTAAGAGCAAGGGCCAGGCGCTATCGCCGCTGCGATTTGGTAGGACTGATCAACTGCCCTGAAAATTGGGTTGCTTCACCGAATCCCAAGGTGACTGAAGCCCTTATCAACCGCCTAAAGCGCGCCCTTTATGTGGAACGCCAGAAGCTTGGAACAGATCACGGTCACCTGAAGACGACTGATGGCTGCCAGACGCGCCTCACCGCGCTGCGCATTGCCCTATGCGCAGAACTCAAACGCCGGCGCAACGCTTGCCATCGACTCACAGGCAATGTCTTTTCAAAAGAGGGACCGCCGGCATGAAGACAGAACGACTTAAAGCGGTCGCGCGCGCAATCGAGACCGAGACCCTGCCGGACGGCACACCGCTCGCCTTCGACATGACATGCCTGTTGGCACGCGCGTCACGCCGCAGCGGCTCTTCCGAGATGAATGCCTCTACCGCCTATTGCGCCGGTTGCATCGCCGGTTTCGCGGCCCTTATGTTCGGTCGCCCTCAAGATCGGGCCTATCTCGATGCCCAGAGGCGGGTCAATATTGTGGCCGTTGATCTGATCGCACAACACGCACTCGGCCTTTCCGACGACGAAGCAAGTGAGCTGTTTTACGGCACCCAAAGCGGCATCGACATCGCGTCTATAACCGCATCCGACGCCGCCCAAACGCTGCGCCGCGCATCAGATACCGGCAATGTTCGTCATGCCGCGGCCTGCGTATTGCAAGCAGCTCCATCACCGCAAGAGGGTGCGTGAACTGCGCCACCGTCATGCACCCGGGCACAGACCTGTCCCTTAATCCGGCGCGAGCATGTCCTCGTCAATGACGATCGGGTCTTCCAGGAACCATGTCCGAATGATTTCAGGCACGTTTTCTTCCGTGAAGTTGGACTGACTTTCTTTGTCATAAACAAAGGCGGCAATGTCTGCCACTTCTTGGCCGGTCAGATTAATCTGATAGCCGAGTTCCATTGATTGAAACACGATCATTGCGTCGGCACCGCGCCACATCCGCGCCGCGAAGGCCAAGACATCGATGGTAGCGACCTCGTCTGGCGCATCAAGCGGCGAAGCGGCTTTACCCCCGACCCCATTGACCGAATGGCAAACAACGCACGCCTTGTTGGAAAACAGCTGCTTGCCCCGCTCTGCGCTGAGTTGCGGGACAATCGTGGTCAATGCCCTGCCCTTTTGTTCGGTTTGGTTGGTTTGAGCGGAGGGCGATGTGTCCGCCTCCTGTGCCAGCACCGGTGCAGCCGACACGAGCACCGAGGCGCCAGCCAGCAGCACAGAAAGAATGTGATTGCGCATAGAATTCATTGTGTTGTGGGCCCTGATAGTGTCGTCATTCGAACATTGGGTCATTCGGATTCTGTGAGTGGCAACCGGCTTTTCTGACTGGCGCCATGCGTAAAGACTGGTTCGCCGCGATACGTTGGGGCGATTCAATTTTTTGAGGCTTGTTGAGGCGCATTGCACCCAACCGACAATTTCTTCTTACGCTATTCGGTGGACCGCGGAACATGATCTAGATCAATGCGCTGTTGGCGATGCTGGCAGATACTCAATCAATGATGACACCATTCCCAAAATTGCCTCATATTTCGATCCTCACGATTGCCTTGTTCTTGGTGATTGCGTTTGGATTACTGTTGGTCCTTACAAAAAGTGCAGCGGCTGAAGCACCGCTTGGTCCGGTAACCTTGCCGCCAATTGCGATTACACCGGTCGATGCGGAAAAGGGCCGCGAGCTTTTTGTCAGCAAAGCCTGCGTTGCTTGCCATTCGGTAAACGGTGTGGGCGGCAAAGCGGCCCCTATACTGGATGCCGCTGCTGGAAACCAAGACGTCGACATTCTCGATTTCTTCGCACGTATGTGGAAAGGCGCGGATGCCATGGTGATCTTGCAACGCCGCGAATTGGGCTATTCCATCGATCTAACCGCGTCCGAAATTGGCGACTTAGCCGCCTTTGCCAGCAGCCTTGAACACCAGCAAGGGTTTTCGATGGAAGACGTCCCGATCTATTTGCGGGATTGGTTTGTCGACGATCCAAAGGATTGGGGCGAGGAACTGCCGCGCTTCAATCAATAGCGCGCCGCATCGCATTACAACGACCCGAGGGGTTTTATGAGATCAGCTGCCACCATCAAAGTTTTGGGATCGGCTTTGTGGGCCTTAGCTTTCGCGCCCGGCGCATTTGCTGATGACATACGCGTTGACAAAGGACGCGAGCTCGCCCAGCTCTGGTGCGCGTCCTGCCATGTCACATCAGCTAACCAGCTCACGGGAGCAGATCAGGCCCCGGCCTTTCAAGAGATCGCGAATGACCGGACCAAAACCGACAAAAAATTGCGGGTGTTTCTTTTGGATCCACACGGCGGCATGCCACCCCTCAATCTGTCGCGCGAGGAAACCAACTCCGTGATCGCCTACATCAACAGTATGCGCCCACAGAAAAATCAAAACCCGGACCCGCCTGACGATTATCCGGATCCAGACGGCCCCTCGACCTCCGGGTGAGCTGACGCTTTCGTATTGCGTTTCTGGATTGCGTTTATTCGGCGTTCGTAGCGAGGAGAAATTCGAGGATCGGTTCCGACTGGTCTCCGGGAAAATGATAAGCATCCGGCAAGTAGCGCAAGGTCAAGTTAGACACATTCTCCTCAAACCGTTTTTTCATGGATCGCCCGTCTAAGATTACATCTTTACCTGCGACCACTGCCATTACAGGCATTTCAAGACCGCGGAGTTGCTGATCTGCAAAAATCGGTAGCTTCTCGACTCTGGGCCGAAAGTGAGTGTTAATCTGCGTCATATGGGCGGAGAACAATTCTTTGATCTCGTCCGTAGTGTCCTCATTGACTTGGTCCGGCCCGACCACCCGCTCCAGAATCTTGTTGCGTCCCCATGATCCGCATAAGGATAATGGTAACGCCCACAAGAGAAAGTTCTTTTGTGCGCCGACGCCACTCGGCACAATCAAAGCCAGCAGATCGACACGGCTGGGGCGCCGGATCGCATAATCCAAACTGAACCATCCGCCGAGCGAAATGCCAACGAATCCGGCGCTTGCCAATCCGAGCGCCGCCATTACCTCATCCAACCACTCTGCGTAGGTGTCGGAACCAAGCTGAGGTCGCGAAGACGCACTCCATCCCGCCTCGCCGATGATATCGACTGCAAAAAGCCGAAAATGCGGTGCCCAATGCACCGCCTCGCGCATCCACATAGCCGCCGTGCTCATGGACCCATGCAACAAAACCAGCGGGGGCTTGTCCTGCTTGCCGCATGCAATAACGAAAGTCTCGCCCTGTGCCGTTGGAACGCGGATCTGCTCATGCGCGATTGGCCAATGCGCCAACAAGGCGGCATAGCCCGCGTGCACAACTTCTGCCCCCGCCGCCGACTTAAAGATACTCTCAGGTTTCCGCATACCGGCTTCAGACATGTTGATCCCTGCGGCTAAAACCGAACAGCCGGCCTGCCTCGTAGAGTAGAGGCCCGGCCCCACATGTGTCTGAATTCATGCCTGTTGGCCGATCAAGACGTTGGCGAGTTCAAGCAAGGTCGCTGTTGCCTTAACGCTGCCGTTTATAATGAGCTTGAGATGACGGCGATCGGCGTTGTAAATCACTTCAACGCGAAGTGTTTGGCCGTCTTCGTCGCGGCTGCTCACCGACGCCAGTAATGTTTGCGTCAAACGATCCGCCTCCTCTTTCGACATGCTCTGAATGTCGACGATACTGGACACTTCCGAGTGATGATCTGTAGACGGAGGGACTGCGCCTGTCTCGCCGGGCGAAAGCCCTGCAAAAGCTTCAAGAGCTGGGCGCGGCACACGATATCGTTTACCGACCTTCACGGCCTCAAGGGCGCCGTCCCGTATGTATCTGCGCACGGTCCGTACATGCAGACCCAGCCGCTCGGCGACCTGCTCAGGCGTATAAAGTTGATCAGCCAGTGATCTGCTCACCTCATCGCTCCACTACGATATCTTCCGTATCGAGATCTTTAAGACAGGCTTGAATGACCTCAGCTTCTGACTCAAACTGTTGCGCCTTGTCGGCACGGCCCAGCTTTTCATATTCGCGCGCCGCGGTTCGCCGCGTCTGAGCTTCGGCACTCAAGACACGATCAATGGCCGCACGATCAATGGTGCTGCCAGTCACTTCACTTGCTGAGCCTGCATGGACTAGCCGTTCGGCAACCTCCGCCGCCGGTAATGCACTGGCATTATCAACCGCATGAAGCGCAGCCCGCAGTGCATGGACCGTCAGTATGTCCCGCCCTTTTAGGGCCGCCGTCAGCTTCCGGGAAACCTTCAGCCGAAACACGCCATAAACGTCGGAAGTCACCTCATCCCTCCCGGACAAGTAATTTTGACCTTATTATTACTTTTATGACCTATATTCAAGGTTCATTACGTAATAAAACGTAATAATTCGGACATAAGACTCGAGACGAAGAGGATGGGAAAAGCGCCTTTCGATCCAGAATGGGTACAGCGTATTTACGGTCAGTCGGTGAAAGGCGCACGATCATTCGCCCCGGACACGATCGTTCCCATCACATAAAAGAACGGGTTACCCGTCGTAGGCGGCTCATCCGCTATCTGACGATTTCACCTACAGGCCGTGGACCGGTCAGCTTGTTGTATTCATTCGTCATCCGGTACGTAGACGAGGATGTCGCCGGGTTGGCAGTCGAGGAACGTGCAGATCTTGGCGAGGGTTTCAAAGCGCACACCCTTGACCTTGCCTTGCTTTAATAGCGAGACATTGGCTTCCGTGATCCCCAAATATTCGGCAAGCTGTTTGGACTGGACCTTGCGTTCCGCCAGCATCACGTCCAATCGCACAATAATCGGCAAGAGCCCTGACCCTATATGAAATTCGCGTTCTCTTCGGCCAAGGAAAGCCCCTGGCCGATGATGGCCGCCATCAGCCACACCATTCCAGCTGCGAACAACACAAAAACTTGGTCCGATCCAAACGAGATCGCCAATTGGCGCGTGCCCGGTTCATTATAGTAAGTCAGCAGCACGGAAATCGCCGGCACGACGATCAACCCAGCAACCGTTGAGGCGAGCACCCAGAAGGAAAACCGACGGAGATACTGAACCGCTTGCGCGGTGAACACTTTGCCCGATGCAAACAGGTTGAAGCAATTGCGCGCTTGCCAAAGACCAAACAGCATCAAGGCCAACGGAACCCCCGTAATCAACGCACCGACGACCCGCTGCCAAACCTTAAGCGGCGCTTGAATGCTGTCTGGTGCCAGGTCGGCCCGCACCGCCAGTTCGGTTGTGTCGGCCCAAACCCAATAGCCGGCCGCGCCAATCGGCAAAACCGCAATCAAAACCAGGCACGCCGCGGCCATAAGCCGGCTCACACGTTTTATGTTTTGCAGGCGCCGCGGAGACTCGCGTGTGTCCAAAGTCGTCATCGATTTCATCCTTCTTTGTCGGCCGGTACAGCACCGAAATCGGCATTTGAGTTATTATAGCTTGACGATTAATTATTGCAAAACAATAATTTTAGCATAATTCCCAGCCCTATTTCCTTAGGAGTCGCCATGACACGCCTTCTGCCAGCTCTCTGCAGTCTTTTGATCCTCGCCGCCTGCAGCGGTGTGCCGCTCACCTCTTGGCCGCGACTTATGTCCCTTTCCAATGATTTGATGGAGGCCGATCCGGCGGAATTTACTCTGGCCGTTGAAGTCGACAAACGGGTGAGCCCCACCGCCGACGCCGTGCCCTATTTCCAACTGGCCATCACGCCGGCCCAGGAAGGCGCGTTCGATCCGATCGTCAGAAATCTGCCCATGCAATTTGAAACTGCCGAAAGCCGGCCGCCGGGGCTCAAGCCGGCCGGCCCCAATCGGCAATGGCTCTTATACAGCTTTCCTCCTTCTTCGCAGGATGAACTCCGCCGTATACGGACATCGTTTGAAGACCTGCGCGCCGAACAAGAGGGAAAAGAGAATGGCGGCGGCAGCGTGAGCATCGGCATTGAACAGGCGCATCTTGCGGTGAACGATCCGGCACTCGCCGACACAAGATGGGAGACCTGGCTCAAAACATCTGTACACGAAGGATATTTTGAGATCTGGTCCGGATCATTGGACAGTCTGCGCGCACAGGCCGAAAATGCGGCAAAGCGCAACTCGTCTGTACAGAAACAGAATAACTAACTCATAGGTGGGAAGGTCGCCCTGACCGGCGCCGCCTTACGGACCGGCGACAAGCACTTGATTGGCGATCCGCTTTGTCGCGTCGATATACCGGCGTTGCGACCAACCGCAGTCGCCGGTCAAATATTCCCAATTGCGCACTGACAACAGGGTCCACAAAAGATCGGTCGCGTGTTTCACGGAATAATCCGGCGTCAGCGTTCCGTCTTTCTTCAGTGCCTTAACCGCAGCCTCGCACCCCTCACGCACAGCCTGTTTCCGGCCGGCCCAGGCCACTCGTGCGGCTTCATCGGTGTCCTCCATCGCCATCAGTGCTTTGGCCACGCCATGAATCTTCGGAATATAGTTACCCCATGCATCGATAAAGGCATTCAGCCGCTCGATTCCCGACTTTGCGGTGCGGCTTGGCCGCAATCCTTTATCCGTATCGTACACCTCATCCAGATAGCGGGTGGTCGCCACCAACAATTCCGCCCGTGTGGGAAAATGAAGGTACAGAGCCTGTCGTGTGATACCTGCCGCCTTGGCAATGTCGCCCACACGCACGCCGCCGGGTTCACTCTTTTCGAGCATCTGCCACGCGGCGTGCAGAATGCGTTCACGGGTATCGAGATTATCTCTTGACATGGTGTAAAGTACACACCAAGCACACAATGTCAATTGTTATACTTTTCGCACCGCTCATCTGGTGGACAGACGCAAGTCCATCAACCATCAGCAGGCTTGAAGAAGGACGACGGGATGATTTTCAGCTTTTGCCTCTTCATCGTCATAACCATGCCCGGCCATACCCTCCCAGATCAGGTCAAACCCCGCGCGCGCCAGAAGGCTCAAGCTTTCGTCTTTCGAAAAATGACTCCAATACATGGTGGTACCGAAAAAATCATCTTCCAAATAACCGGGTTCTGAGTCTTGCGCGAGTGAGACGAGAAAGAGACCACCATCGGTCAGCCACGAACGAAGTTTGAGAAGAAACGCGAACTGATCATCGCGGGGAATGTGAAAAAGCGCATACATCATAACCGCGGCATCAAAAGCATGGTCATCAAACCGAAGTTCGGTCACCTCGCCATGAATGAAGTTGGCATCAGGGATCGCCTCCTTTGCCAGCTTGATTTGCTTAGCAGAAACATCAACACCCGTAACCTGATACCGGCGCGAGAGGAACGCGCTGATCGGTTGCCCGCATCCGCAGCCGATATCAATAAGCCTTGAACTGTCGGGAAGCCGTTCGGTGAGGCGGTTCACGAAAGGCGGCGGCAGCCTTTTTCTTGAAGCCGCATAATCTGACGCGCAGCGGTCATAACCTGCCGCGACGACAGACTTAGCGTCGAAATCTGGATCCATGACCGGGCGCATGACTTACCTAAAGACTTGTCGTTCCTTGTTCAATTTCCATACCAGTATTCCGCTGCCATTAACGCGAGACAAACTCTTTTCGGCCTTTGATTCAGATTGACACACCCGTTCCCGGTCGCAAATGACTTCCGCATGGAAAGACAATCAGGCTTCTCCGCCCGAAGGAAACACTGAAATGACTGATATGTACACGCACTATATTTCGCTTGGCGGCAGTTGGGCGGCGATCTTTACGGCATTGGTGGCTGCTTTTGGTTATGGAAAATATCTGCTTGAGCAACGCGGACGGCGCCGACGCTTGGAAAGATACCTCAAGGGTGAAAAAACGAAGGCCGGCGATCGCGGCCAACGCTCCACCTTTCATCTGATCGCCAAGCTCGGCATGACAGAGGCAGAAATCCTGAAGGCCAGCTTCCAAAGCAACCGCGTTGTGCGGCGCCTTGGCGTCGACAAGGAAACGGGACTCGCCAATGCGATTTTATTTGAGTGGAAAGGTTCCTAATCTCAGAAAAGATCAGAGGGATGAGGTCGATCAAACCAGCTTGGCCGAAAGACCTCCGTCAACCAGCATTGCGGCGCCGGTTGCAAAGGCGGATTGATCCGACAATAAAAACAAAGCGGCGCGCGCTATCTCTTCCGGCGCTGCCAACCGTTTGAGCGCATGCAGTTCGGCGATTTGTTCTTGAACCACAGGGTCGTCACTGGCCATGGCCGTTCTTGTTCCACCCGGCAGCAGTGCGTTAACGCGTATGCCTGCGGTCCCGTGTTCGGCAGCAAGCGACTTGGTAAGGCCGATCAATCCGGCTTTGGATGCCGCATAGGCGCCCATCCCAGGCATACCGCCATTCGTTACACCAACGAAAGAAGATGTAAAAACAAGGGCGCCGCCACCCTGCCCCCGCCTCGACTGATTTCTCAAGAGTGCCGGTATCTGATGTTTTGCAGCAAAGAACGCACTCGTGAGATTGGTAGCGATTACATCGTGCCAATTCGCCGTTTCCATATCGGGCACCGGTCCCGTCCCACCGACAATCCCCGCATTGTTAAAGGCACCATCAAGGCCGCCAAACTCTGTATGCGCGAGCCGCACCAATTCGGCCGCATAAGTCTCATCGCGCACATCGCCCGGCAGCGACACCGCTTTGCCCCCGCCATCCACAATCTGCTCGACAGCTTGACTGAGAAGGTCTTCCCGCCGTGCGCCAAGAACAAGGTGCGCGCCCTGCGCAGCAAACAAAAGTGCAGCGGCAACGCCAATACCACTGCTGGAACCCGTAACGATGATGGTTTTGTTCTCAAGTTGCATTCTTATGTCCTCAAAGAGATTGACGTGTCTCTTGATAAGAACGGGGCTCGTGCACCTCCACCCGTTTCATGCGACAGAATTTGGCATAGGAATACTGAGAACTTTCAACAATGCATACGCCAAAGGGCGTGCCAGAGGGTACCGTGCCCATCGTCGGCCGAGTTGAATTCAATCAACGGCACCGCATATACAAACTTATACTTGCTGAGGGGGATGACATCTTTTGTTGAAACTGCTGATACGCTTCAGAACCATCTTTGCCGTTGATGGCGTCATGTCACTCACATTCGGTTTGGCGACTTACATCTATCAATTTGAGATCTTCAGCACGGCCTACGATCTTCAAAGCATGGGCGTGTCCGGTCGGGGAGACACACTGATTGAAGCCGCGCTTCTGGGGATATCTGGTTATTATGTTTTGGTCGGCGCGATCTTGATTATCGTGTCCAACGTTCACACAAGCATAGCGCGGCCATTGGGTATCGTCGTTGCGCTCCATCACGCTTTCATGGCCGTTAATGGCGCGCTCGGCGCCGATCGTCCTTGGCTCGTTGGAAGCCCCTGGTGGGATGTGGTGATCCACACACTCTTTGTCCTCGCCTATATGACAGCGATTGTCACATCCATGCGGACAACAAACACTCAGGACTAACGACTGGCGCACGTCGGCTTTCGGATGGCGGTCAATACCGCGCCAAATGATCAATCAGCAGGTCGAAAAACATGTCGGCTTGCGCCTTGTAAGCCCATTGCACATTTTTGGACCCATGGGTGACGCCCCAAAAATCAACGGCCGTGTGGCCCATGGTCAGCGCCGACTCAGTCTCCACACGAACATTACATTCTCTCAATTTGAAGATTTCGGGTTTGAGCAGATAGGCGATTGTGCACGGGTCATGGAGCGGCGCTCCTTTCAGCCGTGTTTGGTTGCGCGCACCGCGGCCATAAAAGCCCAGCATGCCTTGGACGGCATCGGCCACCTTGTTGCCCAACGCGCCAATGCGATCGAGGTCCTGTTGTGATGTGCGCACTTGGTGGGTGACGTCCAAGCCAAAAACGGTCAGCGGCCGCCCGCAGTCGAACACGATCTCGGCGGCGTGCGGATCAACGAAGATGTTGAATTCAGCTGACGGTGTGATGTTGCCGCCTTCAGACCGGGCACCGCCCATGATGACGATTTCAGAGACCTTCGGCAAAATGGCGGGATCACGCTCGATGGCACGGGCAATATTGGTGAGTGGGCCTGTCGGCACAAGCGTAATGCTGTCGTCTTCTGCACCCTTTAATGTTTCCACCAAGAAATCGACTGCATGGACGTCTTGCATGGGTGTTTGTGGCTCTCGGATTTCCATACCGTCAATGCCTTCATTCCCGTGCACCTGTTCGGCGGTATGAAGTTCATTGACCATCGGTCGTCCACACCCGGCATACACAGGCACATGGCCGACATTGGCAACATCGCAAAGCAGCCGCGCGTTCCGCTCCGTCTTGGCCAACGGCACATTGCCCGCCACAGTCGTAATTCCCATAATGTCGAGTTCCTCTGGTGCCGCGAAGGCGAGGAACAACATCACCGCATCGTCTTGTCCGGGATCGCAATCAATCAGGATTTTTCGCGTCATAAGGCGTCCGCTTCTTCACACTTGCCATGGTGGAACTGTCGCCGTGACCTATAATAGCCCCCCTCCCATTTGACCATCAAAACATCGAACCATCAAAACTGGGCACCCCATGGCAAAAAACTCCGACGGCAGCACCGATTACTGGAAGAACAACACGGTCGAAATGCGCGCGGCTGGTTTTGATCCCGCCAAGGCGCGCGGCAAGAACGCGATCGTCACCATCGCCAATTCCTTTACCAACGCCCATCGCTGTAACAACCGCGCACAACGGATTGCTGAATTGCTGGTCGAAAGCGTAGATGCCCATGGCGGTCAAGGTTTGCTGGTCGGCACGCCCGCGGTGTCGGACGCGCTGACCCAAGGCACACCGAATGCCGGATACAGTTTGGTTTCGCGCGATTTGATTGCCGATTGCATCGAAGTCGGCCATCGTGCCCATCACGGCGACGCCATGCTCGTGATCTCCGGTTGCGACAAGGTCGGGGCTGCCGCGCTCATGCCATTGGCGCGCACCAATGCGTTTGGCTTGGTGGTCTATCCGGGGACCAGTTCGCCCGGCAAGGTTTCCTTTGCTCCGTGGGCGGAGAAAGGCAACAATCTTACCATCATGGACTACGCCGAAGGGCGCGCAGCGCACGATGCCGGCACCGTCACGGATGAGCAGCTTTTGGAACTCGAGCGCAACATCATGCCCGGCAGCGGCACTTGCGGCGCCATGTTCACCGCAAACACGATGAGCACCATCGCCGAGGCCATGGGCATGATGCTGCCCCGCGGTGCCAGCCATGCCGCAGACTATGACGCGCAAAGCGATGTTCATGACGATGTGAAAGCCCATGCCGCGGCATCGGTCGACGCGCTGTACGCGCTCAAAGCAGCCAACATCCGCCCGCGCGATATTATGACGATGGCGGCGTTCGAAAACGCGATTGCAACCGCCTATGCCATGGGCGGCTCGACGAACTTGTACCTGCATCTGCTGGCCATCGCGCGGGAAGCGCAAGTTCCCCTGACCATAGAACATATTCAGGAAGTGGGCGAACGCGTGCCCCTTATCGCCAATCTGCAACCCCATGGTCCTTACGCCATGGTGTCGCTCCATCAGATCGGCGGCGTGCCCATCGTGATGAAAGAGCTGTTGCGCACGGGCCTCCTAAACGGCGATGCGCTGACCGTCACCGGCAAGACGCTGGCCGAAAACCTAGACGACATTCCAACGCTTGAAGAATTGGGCGAAAAAGATCTCGTGTTCCCTGTCAGCGCCCCCATTGCCCCACCGGGAAATCACATCAGTTTGCTGAAAGGCAATTTGGCACCCGAAAGCTGCGTCCTCAAACTCAGCGGCAAGACGCTGGCGGACGGCGTGTTCAAGGGGCGCGCGCGTGTGTTTGAAAGCGAAGCCGATGCGATGGCCGCCATCCGCGCCAACGATATTGTGGCCGGCGATGTAGTGGTGGTCCGCAATGTAGGTCCGGTCGGCGGACCGGGCATGCCGGAAATGGTGATGCTGACCATTCAATTGCAGGGGCGCGGCCTCGGCAAAGACGTGGCGCTGATCACCGACGGGCGTTTTTCAGGCGTCTCCCACGGCATTCTGATCGGCCACATCTCGCCAGAGGCCGGAAAGGGAGGCCCCATAGCCGCCGTGCATGACGGCGACACGATCATCATCGATCCCGCGCAACGCACGCTTACGCTAGATGTGAACGATGCGGAGATCGAACAGCGCATGAAAGCGTGGCACGCGCCTGAGCAAACGGTCAGCGTGGGATCTGTCCGTGATAAATATGTCCGGCTTGTTTCTTCAGCGCATTACGGGTGTGTGCAGTAAGCAACGATTTAGGTCGATGACATTGACGGATTCTCAGCGGCCAAAGGCAAGTTAGCTGATAATCGCGGTTCGCCGTTGATTATGCTTTGTTTAAACATCAGTCTACTGACAATCAGAGAGACTAGTCCAAGAGATCAAACTACCTTCGAACATCTCCGCCAAGAAAATTGATTTTAGTTACAACACCGCCACAGCCTCGTAGCTGTGATGTAATTCACACAATACCCAAATATCGGCGTGTTAGAATTTGGCAACAATTGTTGACTTTATGCCTCAAAGCCTGGCCAGGACGGAGACATGGCACAAGACTGATGCAAGCTCGGCCTCACCGCCAAGTGTGACCGATTACGTTGCATTAGCGTTAGTTTTTCGACGAGATTACTTAGACGTGCTCGTATCAGTTTTTGCTTGAAGACATTTTGGACAAGTGGGGAAAGCGTCCAATGTTGAAAAATCTGTTTGTAGCCCGATTGCGGGATTACGACTGTTTAAACGTCTTTTTTAGTTATAGTTGCGCATGGAAGGGGCCGATTCCAAACGATCCTGCGGTCACGTTGATGAATCGACAACTTTCAAATGCCGGAAAAATCGTTGCACTTGTGCTTGCAACGATTCTACTCAACGGATGTGCCACGGGACTTAAAGGACGCCCCGACAGGCCCATACCTGTCGCCGATGAGATGAAACTTGCGACAAACGCCGCAAACTTGTTCGCTGCCCAATATTTTGCAGCCCTCGGTTACGATCAAAAGATCGTTGACCTCTACAGTACCGACATAACGACAATAGCTGGCGACCCGAAACCCGACCTAGCAGTCATGTCACGCGACGACTTCGTCTATGCGAAATTGAGATTGCATGAACTGGCGTTCCAAGAATACGCCCAGGCGCTTTCCGTTGAAGGACGCGGTGGCGCACTTGCTGCAACCGTCGCCACGTTGGGCCTAAGCGCAGCAAGTTCGGTTATCTCAGTAGAAGCGACAAAATCACTACTATCCGCCGCCGTTACTGCCATCGCCGGATCGCAGGAGGCTTACGGCAAAGATGTTCTGTTAGAGCGAACTATCGAAGCGCTGTTTGCCCAAATGGTTGCCAACCAACTGGAAATACGGGTCCAAATTGAAACCAACCTTATGGAAGACCACCTAGCCTATCCGTTAGAAGAGGCAGCGCTTGACGTGGAAAAGTATGCAATGGCTAGCAACGTCAATATTGCTTTGTCCGCGCTAGCTAAAGAGGCCGGCGACAAGGTGGAACAGGCAACTGAAGAACTTGAGGAGATTCGAACTGGAGAATATTTGAAGGACAGCTCTGGAGACCTGCTGCGCGCGTTCTGGAAGCCGGATGGCGCAACAAAGAACGCTAGCAACGAAGCCAAAATCAAGAATTGGATGGTTGAGAATATTGGCGCGAAAGTTGTCGGCACACAAATACGACCGTCGCTAACTTATTTCATTCGCGCCAAGGAGTATCGCAGCAAAAGAGAAGACGCTGTTCGTGCTCTGGATCTAAATTAGGAGTAGCAGTTATGCCGTACACAGAAAGAATGGCAAATGTCCCACGAGCCGCTTGTCCAGAAATAATTTCCGATTTTGAAAGCGAAGGCGCAACAGTAACCAGCAACTGTGACGCCGGCGGCGTAACGTGCACGATTACTGCCGTCTTTCCGGATGTAGCAGCATTGGCAGTAAACGAACCAGCGGAAATATCAGAAAGACGTGATGACGGTAACTTGGGCCTTGCCATGGCGATAATGCCTGAAACGCCACTTGGCGACGAGCCTTACTTGAACCAATTCGCTAGGTCCATTAAGTCGGCAGCGGAAACGGTGGGATGCTCCGCTCGTGCACTGGCGGCCATTGCATGGATTGAAAGCGGTTTTCGTAACATTCGTAACGGCACAGGTTCGTCGGCTACCGGACCGTTTCAATTCATCCCGACAACATGGGCTGCGATGGTCGCGCGATACGGAGACCAGCATGGGATCTCAACCGATATGATTACGAAGCCCAGCCAGCAAAGCTATATGGCCGCTCATTTGCTGGTTGAAAACACCGAGTCGCTCAAACGGCTTGGCGTGTTAGAACCCTCAACGCTCGATTTGTATCTGGCACATTTTTTTGGCGCAGGCGCGGCGGGGACGGTGATTGAGGCCGAAGACAATCAAAAGATCGATAAAGTATTGCTTGCGCACTACGGGGACACCGAACGCGGCCGCAAGCGCGTTGCGCTGATCATTAAGCAAAATCGTGGCATTATGACGAAACCGGGCGGCGCCTTAAGAAATGTGAGTAAAGTCAAGGCCATCTTCCGCCGAAAATTGGATAGCGCTCTTGATGAGGCCGACCGCCTACTGGCGCGGGGCACCCATTGACCAAATGGTCCCAGATGCGATTTCCAGGTAGCAAGCAGGGTTGATGCAAACATGAAAACCGAGCCATCAAGCTGAAAGTGAGGCAGCCGCCGAAATGTCGACGAATCAAGAGGAGACAATAGAAGTAAAGAAACTCGACATCGAGCGCGAGCGGCTTGCCCTGGAACAACAAAGAGCCGAGCGCGAAAACAGATTCATCAACAAACATTTTGGCGCGATCGCCACCGCTCTTGTCTCAATCGCCGCGGTCCTTGTTTCAGTCTCACAAATCCAGGTGGCGGAGCTCCACAAGTCAAGAGAGATCGAACTAAGCCAACTGGAAGCTGACCGTCAATGGCGGATCAGAGCTGCGGAATTTGTTGCAGCGAACTGGCCCACCATTCTGAGCGAAGATCAAGACGAACGCCAAGCAATGGTCCATCTGATTAAGATGGCCTTTCCAAAAGACATCAGCGACGGGTTGTTGAATGAAGCTCAAATCGCAACCAGTCCCACACTTCTACACCGATTCTGGAAGCCCGACGGACTCAATGTTAACTCTGAGAACGCAGAGATCTTACAAAAATGGATGTCGCAAAATGGCATAAACACATCAACCACAATATTTCTTCGGGCAAACGAATTCGAAGAAAAACGCATAAAGGCAATTGAAGAGCTCGCGCTCAGCAGCAGACAGGTAACGATCACGGGAATTCCTGGATCTAGAGTTGAAGAAATCGTAGCCGAATTTCAGCTCGACGGTGCCTCAAACGTCGCGAGAGAGAAACAACCCGACGGCAATTGGACGGTGACAGCCACATTCCCTACACGCAGTTAATTCTGATAGCCGCTGTGCATGACGGCGACACCATCATCATCGATCCCGCAGATCGCACATTGACCCTTGATGTGAATGACGCAGAGATAGAGCAACGCATGAAAGCGTGGCACGCGCCGGAGCAAACGGTCAGCGCGGGTTCCGTACGAGACAAGTATGTACGCCTTGTTTCCTCCGCCCATTATGGCTGTGTACAGTAAGGACCATTGAGAGAACCGCTTATGTCCGCTTGGGGGGCGCTCCCTCACCATCCGAATTCGCGTCCCACCAACTCCTGGTGGTTGCACGAAACAATGTCTCCGCGGGATTGAACCGCTTTCGATAGCTGCTAGGCTTCGATTGAGTGAATGCGCGGGGAAAACGCTTAGACCCGCGCAAGTTGGGGGGCATATGCGTATCATCATCCGATGCATTCTGGTCATTCTCGTGACGGTAAGCACCGCCAGCGCGCAGGAAGAAAGGCATATCGAAGCATGGAGCCTCAAAAACAGTCAATTCCATGCCTTTTACAAAGAAGGGAAGTATCAACAGGCTCTTGAGGCGGCTCAATCGGCACTTTCCTACGCCGAAGAACACTTTGGTTCCACACATCGCTTTACCGCTGTCGCACACATCAATGTGGCCTCGGCCTATCGGACACTTGGCGCTTTTTCAGAAGCTGAACCTCATTATCAAAAAGCGTTAGACATCACGACGGCGCTCTTCAGCCGCCTGCATGAAGAAACAGCCACCGCGCATAACGGGCTCACCTTGATCCATACTGATCTGCGGCGGCTGGACCGGGCCGAACACCACGCACGCGAAGAACTTGCAATCCTCGAAGAGCTGGATCGTCCGCAAGCAGAACACATCCACGCGATCAACAATCTTGCTGTTATCCATCTGCTCGACCGGCGTTTTGACGAGGCACGGCATTGGGCCGAGCGCGCGGTCGCCCTGTCTGAAGACTCCTTCGGAAAAGACGATCCAAATACGGCCGACGCCCTAGACAATCTCGCACAGATATTTGCCGAGGAAGGCAAACCCGGCCAAGCCATCCCGCTGACCGAACGCGCCCTGCAGATTGATCGAGCCGCCTTGGGAGGCACCCATCCGATTGTGGCGCTTCGTCTCAGCAATCTTGGCCTTTTATACACTGACGTGGGAGACCTCGAGAAAGCAGCAGACCATCTCAACCAAGCAGCCGAGATGCAACTTGCGACACTGCCGCCCGGTCACCCCCAATATTCGGTAACCCTGACCAACCTTGCAGGCGTGTATGCGCGCGCGGGAAACCATCTTCAAGCCGGCAAGAACTACCAACAAGCGCTTGCGTACCGGGAAGCTCACTTCGGCGCGGATCATCCCGAAACCGCCATCAGCTATCACAATATGAGTGCGCACCATTTAACGGTGGGCGAATTGCGACAGGCGAAGCGCCTCGCGCAAAAGGCATTCTCTATCCGGCAGAGTTGGTACGGCGATGACCATTTGATTACGGCAAACGCACGCGAACTGCTGGCCTTTATTGAATGGCAATCCCAAAACCCTTCGAAGGCGCTGCAATGGATCGCCCCTGTCGCCCGGTTGCGCACCGCCCGCCTTAAGGAACGGATGGGCGAAAGGCTAACCAGCCAAACGGTGAGCGAACTGATCAGATGGCAAGATGGACTTGATCTGCATGCTCTGCTTGTCATGGAGGCATGCGGCTCGCCTTGCCGGGACGAAGAACATAACGAAACTCTCCTGCAGTTAATCGCAGATACTCACTTGGCTTCGCCGGCCGGCATGGCGTCGCTTCAACTGAGCAACCGCATCTTGTCCGACACTTTCAGCGATACTTATCGCGGTTTGCAAGACTTGCGACGCCGCATCGAACTCGCGGAACGGTCGCTTCTTGGGGTTGCAGGCAGAGACCTTGAGGCGTCACGTGCGTTGAGACAAGAGATCGCCAGTTTGCGCGCGCGCTTCAATGAGACCCTCAATACCTTGCAGAACAGTGCACAACCAACGGGTTTTGCGGACGTACCCGAGTTGGAACTCAAGGCGCTTCAGGCGAAACTGAAAAAGGACGACATCGTCATCGCTTATTCGATCGGCGGATTGATCACCGAAACCAGTGATCATGAAGCCAATATCGCACTTGCGATCACGCAAGACAGCGCGACATCCTTCGCTGTGACGGAGACAATCGCCGGCCTTCAGGCAAAAACCAATACGATTAGATCATACACCACGGGGACTGGCCGCGGATTGGCGGCAATACAATCCGGCGATGCCCAAGCCGGCAATGACGAAGCAAGCAAGCAGCTTTTCCATAAGCTGCTTGCTCCCATTGAGAAATGGGAAACAGACACGCAGCAGATCTACATTTTGCCTGACGGCCCGCTTCAGGCCCTACCCTTCGGCGCTCTCAAGTCAGAAACAGGGTGGTTCGGCGCACAGCATGCCGTCACAACACTTCCCTCTCTGTCGGCGTTTCGGTCATTCGGTCGTCACGATGCAAACATCAACAATGATCAGTCGTTCTTCGTTGGCGTTGGGCACCCATTGTTTGAAGGCAACGAACAACCTTCCTCCTCTCTTCTTGCTTTTTCACAACGTGGTGTGACGAATACCGACGCGATCAAAAGGCTGGCGCCGCTGCCGGAAGCCGAGAAGGAGTTGAAGGAAATCGCCCGCCATTTTTCCGATGCAAGACTCTTGTTAAAGAGCGCCGCCAACGAACGTGAAATTAAGGACCTGAATCGGACAGGTATCTTGGCCAAAGCGGATGTCGTCGCCTTCGCCACGCACGGATTTCTCGGCGGTGAGCTTCAAGGGTTCACACAGCCGGGCTTGGCACTCACGCCACCAAAAGAGAGTTCAATCGAAGATGACGGTTATCTTTCCGCAGCTGAAATACTCGATCTCCAACTCAACGCTGATCTTGTAATCCTGTCGGCCTGTAATACTGCCGCGGGCGAAACACAGAACGCGGAAGGACTTTCAGGTCTTGCACGCTCTTTCATCTATGCCGGCGCGCGCGGGCTGATCGTGACCCACGCGGCGGTCCTTTCAGATGCTGCTGTGCAAATGACAACAAAGACCTCTCAATACGCTGCCGAAAATCCGGAGTTGGGCTATGCTGAAGCCATGCGGTTGGCGATAAAATCACAGATTGACGCTGGCAAAAGCCCGGCCCACTGGGCCCCCTTTCTTTATGTCAGTAACGACTAACGCAGTCTTGGCCGTCAATCAGATTCCGTATCCGCCTCGTCCGCACATTAAGTTTGTGCACCAGTCGCCCGGAATGTGTTTATGCAGCATACGAACACACACACCGTTCGTTCAAACGGCAGCGGGCGCCATGCGCCAACAAGGGTCTCATAACGCCCGCTGGTATTGTCGCTATCGTCAGGCGTTTTCAACCTTGCCCAACAACGCGTCGCGCGGTGCTTTGAACAGCGTGCCCAACTGGAACGCTTGACCACCACCATAAACAACCAGAACACCGCTGGCCGCCAGATACGCGATTTCACGCTTGATCGCGTTGAAATTGTTCCACAGTGTAGCGTCGAAATTGATCTTGCCCACGCAATACCAAGCGACAATCGCGAAGGCGGCGATGGCAGCAATCCTGACCCCATGACCGCTTGCCATCACAAGGCCGACCAAAATCAAAAGCGGCGGCAGATCGACGAAAGCCTTGATGTGATCGTAGCCCGCAAAGAACCCACCGACAATAAAGACAACCGCCACCGAAAGCCTCAACAGCAGCCCATAGGCGTTCCAATCAATTGTTGCCGGCGCAAACCCGCGTTTTAACAAATGTTGATCAACGGAATAGGGTCCCGACCCAAGGTGCAGCAACACAAAGAACATGCCCGACAGACCGATATCCCTGACCTGCACCAAAAGCGCCGGTGAAAAATACGAAGCCGTTTCGATTTGAGCGCCCGATGCGGTCACAACGGGCAGCGCGATGACAAAGCTCCACAACAAAAACGCATAGATGAAGCTCAGTGCTCTGACAAAGGCACCGGCCAAAAGCGCAATTCCCGATACAAGCTCAAATGCCGAAAGCAAGATCAGAAATGCCAGGGGCGTTAGAAAGGCGTCCGAACCCGCAAACAGATATTGCTCAAAGAAGGCGTTGATATAGCCGTTGTCGGCCATGTAACGCGAGACCAAGGCTTCCGACCGCGTGGGATCAATGGCACGCGACAGCTTCCACCACCCTCCGGCCAGAAAAACCAATCCAAGACCAAGCCTTAAGGCAAGCGCAATACGATCCGCGCCCGCAGAATCGACGGTTGTGGGGCCGTCCCCCCATACATTAAATGTCATGAGTTCATTCCAAGATAAATTGTTTGAATAAGGCGTGTGCCGCGCACCGCGCGGTCGCATTCAAACGATCGGTCTTGGAGGGTCCATGTCCGGCTTAAAACGACGCCCGTCTCTGTCTGAAAGAGAAATGTCGGGATCTGCAGCCGTGCACGCCGCCAGGCTCGGCGTATCTTTTTGCAACACGGCCATCGAGCAGACACCATCGTCACAATCAATATTGGTCAGTTCCAGGGGACAGGGGCAATCGCTGTCATATTCCAACGCGCCATCTGTAGCGGCAACAATGACCTGTTCGGCATAAGCCGCGATCGCGGACTCGTTTTCCAATAGATCAGACACCCACGCACCGGACATCGCCGCATACCACACGGCACCCAGGACGATCAGACTCAAGATCCAGGGAATACGGGCGCCAAATCTGTTGAGTGCCAACTCCATGGCCTCACTATATCGTTTGATGTGACAGTCCGGTTTCACGGCCGATCACGAAACAGTGAGTGCGTTTATCTTTATCAGGTTGCTGAAACGGTCATGGACATAGGTTCGCGTGGTTCGAGACGGCGCATTCGCGCCTCCTCACCATGAGGTTTTGCTTCTTTTGCTCATCCTGAGGAGGGCCGATAGGCCCGTCTCGAAGGATGTCGCAAATTTAAATGACTTTTTCAGCAACCTGCTAAGTCGTCCTGCGCCGCCAGATCATCAGGCCGCCGATCAGAATAAGAACGATGACAAAAATCCCACTTCCAACCAACATGGGTCCATACCGCGCTGCCATCTTGTTGCGCGCGTTGATCCCGATCTGGGCTTGGATGTCGAAGTCTTTCGGCAACGCCACCACGCCGAGCTCCGCCGCATAGTTTTCATAGTCGGAGAGGAGCGATTGGCGCAGCTCGGGCTGGGCTGCTGAAAGATCTTGCAGTTCTGCCGGATCGCGGCGCAGATCATAGAGCCGCCATTCCGCGTCGCCATGGGGCCGTGTGTTGCGCGTGAGCTTGTAGCCGCCTTTGAACAAAGCCGCATTGCCCGCGACTTCCAAACCCACCGGCTCATCCGCACTGTAGACTTCTATCGCCTGCCCGCCCATTGCGGGGACCAGGCTGCGGCCGTCCCTATCTTTTGACGGAGGCAATCCCGCAAGATCGATAATGGTCGGCGTGACATCGGTCACGAAGCTGAGCGCCGGATTGAATCCTTGCGCGGCAATCCCCGGCCCGCTCAAGATAAGCGGCACGCGCGTGCCGCCCTCGCTCGCATACATTTTGAACAATGATCCGGGTACAGCGGCGGCGCTCGCCCATTCAGGCCCGATGGCGCCCATGCTGCCCTTCTCGCCCATACGATCAACGTCTACATGATAACCGTTTTGGCTCATCCACAGCTTGAAGAAGGAATCTGTTGCCGGGTCGCCAAACTCCGGTCCGTTGTCAGACGTGACGACAAAGATGGTGTTTTCAAACGCGTCGCGCGCTTTGAGGAACGCGCTCAACCGGCCGATATGATGATCCATCGCTTCGATCATGCCGGCATTGACCATCATGCTGCGTTCGTAATGCGCTTTTTCTTGATCGGTCAGCGCGTCCCAATCGCGTAAGGAGGGGTGCATTTCAGGCGGGGCGGCATCCGCGGGCACGAGCCCCAATTCTTTGGCCCGCACGAAACGCTGTTCGCGAAGGGCCTGCCAACCCTCGCTGTACACGTTCTCGTAGCGGTCCGTGAATTCACGCGGTGCTTGAACCGGAATGTGGATTGCTTGGAACGCGACGTAGGCGAAGAACGGCTTACTGGAATCGCGTCCTTCCAAGTAAGTCATCATCTGATCGACCAGGAATTTGGACGAATAGAAATCATCTGGCAGTTGCGCCGGTTCGCGGTCTTCATACCAGGGGGCATGGTCATAAAACGGCATGAACGGCTTTTGTTCCCAATTATCCGCCCCCGACGCATCCAGGGCGAACGACCGGTCGAACCCATGGGCATTGGGTAGGTCGCTTTGATCTTGGCCCAAATGCCATTTGCCGGTCATGAAGGTTTCATAGCCCGCGCCCTTGAGTGTCTCCGCGATGGTTTCAACACTCGGCAGCAAACGCAGCGCATAGCCGGGCTCGCCTCTTTGTTCCTCTGTTACGACTTCGGGAATCGTGCCAACGCCGGTTCGATGGCTGTCGAGCCCTGTCAGCAACATGGCACGCGACGGCGCGCACAGGGGCGAGGTGTGATAATTGCTGAACCGCACGCCCGCGTCCGCCAAGCGGTTGATATGCGGAGTTTGGGCCTCGCCACCATAACCGCCAAAATCCATGAAGCCCCCATCATCAACCAGCAGTACGACGACATTGGGTTGGCTTGCAGGCGCGACGCCCTCCTGCGCCAATACAGTGTGCGGCAACAGGAGCAAGAGGCCGAGAAGCGCGTGCCACCAAATCCGCGAGGCGGCACTCATCGACAGGCCGGCACTTTGCGCTTCTCCCATCATCCGCTCCCTCCCGGCAAGACGTCCTCGGTATAGACATTGATGGCTTTGTTAAACGGCGCCAGACGCTCCACATCATAATTCGAATGGGCCGTTGGTTCCTGTGTCCAGAGGACATCAGCCTCGGGGTACGGAAGCAACGCTTTGACTTGTTCCTTATGCGGAGCACTCAAGGCATCGAAATGCTCACGCAGTTGTTCAAGGCAATAGACCCGATATTGTGACACCGGCATGTTCCGGTAGTGACAGCCCTGCACAGTCATTTCGAAGCGCTTTTTGTTTTGCCCGAACGCAGCGGCGTTCTCTTTCAACTGAACCAAATGGGTTTGGGCGATTTCTTCCAGCATCGGCCGGGCATCTTGCGGCACTTGGTTCACGAAATGCGGTTCGCCGGGCTTCGCGCCCGCGTTCCAAACGCGCGACAACCATTCAAACACGACCGGCGCCTGCGCGCGCATAATGGCTGCCGGTGTGGGGTCTTGGCTGAAGTGCCGCAGCATCGGGCCCATCATACCGAAATCGGCAATCGACGGTGCGTCGCCCAACAGGAACGGCCGGTCCTGCAACATGGCGGTCATGGTGCGCAGGGCATTCAAATAACCTTGCTCGACATGGGCGCGCGTTTCGGCCGTGACCCCATCATTTGTCACCCAAAAATTGAGCTGCCGCCGTTTCAGCATGCGCCGGCGCAAGAACCGCGGCACCCGCATATGCGTCGTTACCTCGTCGGCCAGAATACGCGACAGCAATTCCCGGTCATGATCATAGCTCCACCGGTAATGCATAGCCGACCGCCAGAGCCATTCATCGCCGTAATCCTCGATCAGCAGTGCGATAAACCGGACCACCGGATCATCGGGCAGGATTGGGCGCTCGGGATGCTCTTTTTCGAATTGCAGCAGTATCGGCGTGCTGTCCGACATCCAGCGGCCATCGTCCCGTTCGATGATCGGGACTTGAATGGCGCCGGCCTTTTCGCGAATCCGCGCCTGATCAGCGAAGGGATGGGCCATCTCATAATCGATGCCCTTGTAACGCAGATAGGCTTCGACTTTTCCTGTGTAATAAGAAACGGATACGCCCCAGAGCTTCATGATACAGTTCTCCCCGGTTCAATCGCGAGTTTGGGTCTTTCAAAGGGTTTGGGCAAAGACCATGAGCGCAGACCTTAGGCCTGTTCGCGGGGAAAGAAAGCAAACAAGTTACATTTGGGCGCGATGAAAGTACTGAAGACCAAACCGGCGACCCTATCGGATCTCCTCCCCGATGAGGTGATGGGCAAAATCTGGGATGCAGGCACCACAACCGCCTATGCGGACGGGCAAATCATCCAAGAAAGGGGCGACACACGCCGTGGCCTGTCGATCGTCAGATCGGGGCGCATCGTTGCCGGAAATATTGGTCTCGATGGGTCTTTTCTCGTCTCCAACCTACTCCATACCGGCGAGAGCTTTGGAGAGTTCACCTTGTTTGCCGGTATCCCGCGCGCGGTGACGATGTGGGCACAAGGTGAGACCGAAGTGACCTTTGTTTCGGAAGAGCGCTTTATGGACCTGTTCGATCAGGAACCGTCGATCGCCCGCGCGCTTTTGAAAGTTACCCTGTTGCGCAATCACGAATTGATGGAATTTGTCGATGCACAGCGGCGCCTTTCCCTGCCTGCCAGGCTGGCGCGCCTTTTAATGACCGGCGTCGATCCTGAAGTAAAAGCCGGCACCGTCGATTGCCGCCATGAAGATCTCGAATTCATGCTGGGGGTATCGCGCGTGTCGGTGGGCAAGGCGCTCAAACGCCTCGAGGCCGACGGGCTAGTATCTCTCGACTATGGCCGCATACACATCCCGGACGTCAAGCGCCTTAAAGACCGGATCGAGTCGGAAGAGCAGCTTGAACCGCTCATAACAGACTGACGCCGTCAGGACCGTTTTAAATCAACGTCCCGCTTTCATCTGGGAACACGAAGAAGTCACGAGGGCTGGAACTCGATGCCCCTGTGTCAATGTCTTCGGCAAGTACCACGCTACCCGTAGACGTCACTTTATAAAGTTCAGATCCAAAACTCGACGACGTGGCTCTAAAGAAAAGCTCGCCATTGAACTCCGCAAAGCCAGAGAATTGACCTGGATTTGAACTGGCCGACCCCACATTCAGATCAGCGGCCAACACCACGCTGCCGGTAGACGTCACTTTATACAACTCTCGTCCGAGACTTGGCGTATTTGCGCTGAAGTAAAGCTCGCCGTTGAATTCCACGAAATTGTCCGGACTGGAACTGCCGGGGCCCGTTCGAATGTCCGCTGCCAACACCACACTGCCCGTCGATGTGACTTTGAAAAGTTCATTCCCAAAGCTCGACGTGCGATCTTGAAAATAGAGCTCCCCATTGAATTCCGTAAAACCGCTTGGCGTGAACGAGCTGCTGCCTGAATTGATGTCAGCCACGATCACCACACTTCCCGAGGATGTGACTTTGAAGAGCTGGGCGCCACTGCCTGATGCCTCAGCTCTGAAGTAGAGCTCTCCATTAAACTCGGTGAACGAAGTAGGGTTGGAACCGCCGCTGCCCAAATCGATGTCCGCCACCAACACCAAACTGCCCGTGGACGTGATTTTGTAGAGCTCGGTCCCAAGGGTGGGAGTGAAGGCTTGGAAGTAGAGCTCTCCATTAAATTCTGTGAACCCGTTTGGCTGGGAGTCGCCGGCCCCCGAATGGATATCATCGACCAGCACCACACTGCCGGCGGACGTGACCTTGTAAAGCTCTCGCCCAAAGCTCGGCGTGTCGGCCCGGAAATACAGTTCCCCATTAAATTCGGTGAGGGCAAACGGCGTTGAACCGCCAGGCCCAACATTAATGTCCGCAACCAATATCACACTGCCGGCGGACGTGATCTTGTAAAGCTCCCGCCCAAAGCTCGATGCGATGGCGGAAAAATAGAGCTCTCCATTAAACTGCTTCAAAGCGACTGGGCTAGAACTGCCGGCGCCCACATTGATGTCCGCGGCAAGCACCACGCTGCCGAATGACGTTATTTTGTAAAGCTCTTCTCCAAAACTTGATGAGGCAGCCTGGAAATAGATCTCGCCATTGAATTGGGCAAACTCGCTGGGCGAGGAGCTGCCGGACCCACTATTGATGTCAGCAACCCGAATAATACTGCCCGATTGTGTAACCTGGTAAAGCTCTTGCCCGCCGCTTGCGGTTGTTGCCGCGAAGTACAGGGCGTTTTCCAATGCAGGGTTTACGGTCACATCGACTGTATCCATTTTGACGGATGTATCGCCCCCGCTGGTTTCCGTGGATGTGGCGGTGACCGTCAGAACAAAATCATCAAAACTGTCCGTAGGCGGTGTAATGGTAAGAGCACTTAAGTTCCAGGTGGCCACATCCACCAAGGTGTTCCCTGCGGTTGCCGTGAAGCTGTTTACCCCGTCGCTTAAGGTGGCGCCGACGGGAATGGCGGAGATTTCCACCGTCAAAGTTTCGGAACCGTCCGTATCCGTCAGCGCGGCAGAAACATCAAGCCCGATGGCCGTATCTTCGTCGCCGGCAGCGTCCATCACGGAAAGCGTCGGCATGTCCGCCACCGCATTGACCGCTACATCAATCGTATCGGTCGTTTGCGCCGTGTCGCCGCCATTAATCTCGGTCGCGGTGGCCGTGACAGTGAGCTGAAAATCGTCGTCCGCATCGGCCGGCGGTGTAATGGCAAGCGATGCCAGCGCCCATGTGCTGATCACAACACTGGTCATACCGGCAGTTGCTGTGAAGCTGTTCGTTCCATCGCTTAACGTGGCGCCGATGGGGATAGCAGAAATTTCTACGGCCAATGTTTCCGAGCCATCCGTATCCGTCAGCGCGGCGGAAACATCAAGCCCGATAGCCGTATCTTCGTTGCCCGCGGCATTCGTCACCGAAAGCGTCGGCGTATCCGCCACCGCATTGACCGTCACATCAATCGTATCGACGATTTGGACCGTATCGCCGCCATTGATCTCGGTCGCGGTAACCGTGACGGTGAGCTGAAAATCGTCATCGGTATTCGCCGGCGGTGTGATGGTGAGTGCGTTCAGCGTCCAGCCTGAAATGTTCGCATCCGTGTTTCCCACACTTGCCGTGAAACTGTTGATCCCATCGCTCAAAGTGGCGCCGGCAGGAATATCCGACATTTCCACCATTAATGTTTCAGACCCGTCAATGTCGGCCAACCCGGCCGAAACACGCAGCACGATGGCGGTGTCTTCATCGCCGACGACATCTTCAACCCGCAGTCCAGGCGGAGAGACAAGATCATCCTGAAAAACAAAAAAAGCGCCAGGTAGAGAGGACGCACTTCCGGGGTTTATGTCTTCTACAAAAATAACACTGCCCGAGGACGCAATTTTGTATAGCTCTGTGCCAAAACTTGACGAGGCCGCTTGGAAATAGAGCTCACCATTGAATTCAACGAAATTACGGGGAGACGAACCATTACTGCCCGTGCGGATATCGGCCACCAGCACCACACTGCCGAAAGAGGTGATTTTATAAAGCTCTTGCCCAAGGCTCGACGTGAAAGCCGTGAAATAGAGGTCACCCTTAAATTCGATAAGCTCGGACGGAGAAGAACCGTCCGGGCCGCTTCTAACGTCGGCTGCCAGCACGACACTGCCGGTGGACGTGACTTTGTAAAGCTCCGTACCAAAACTTGACGAAAATGCGCTGAAGAAAAGCTCGCCATTGAATTCCGTGAAGCCGGACGGAGAAGAATCGGCGCCGCCCGCGCGAATGTCTGCGACCTGCACCACACTGCCCGCGGACGTGATCTTGTAAAGCTCTTGCCCGAAGCTCAGCGTGTCGGCCCGGAAATACAGTTCGCCGTTGAATTCGGTAAGTTCGGATGGCGTCGTGCTGGCTGGCCCCATATTGATATCCGCCACCAGAACAACACTGCCGGTGGACGTGACTTTATAAAGCTCCGTACCAAAACTTGACGAAAACGCCCTGAAATATAGCTCCCCACCAAATTCTTTGAAATCACGCGGGTTCGAACTGAGGGACCCGACTCTAATGTCGGCTAATTGAACCACACTACCTGCCGATGTCAGCTTGTGAAGCTCGCGGCCTGCACTCGATGTGGTGGCCGAGAAGTAGAGTTCCCCGTTAAACGCGGTGAAGTCGCTTGGACTCGAACCTCCAGTTCCATCATTGATATCAGCAACGAACACAACGCTGCCAGTCGATGTCACTTTGTAGAGTTCAAACCCCAGACTGGCTGTGGAAGCGGAGAAGTAGAGCTCGCCGTTAAACTCAGTGAAAAAGCCTCCGCTTCTAATATCCTCCACCAACACCACGCTGCCAGAAGACGTGACTTTGTATGGCCGCGTCTCAAAGCTCGATATGAAAGACCGGAAATAAAGTTCACCATTGAATTCGGTCATGCCGAATGGAGAAGAATTTCCCGGCCCCGTATTGATGTCGCTAATCCGAACGACACTGCCCGTTTGGGTAACCTGGTAAAGCTCAGTCCCGAAGCTCGCCGTACGTGCCGAAAAATAGAGGACACTGTCCGCAATGGAATCAACGGTGACATCAATGGTGGCGGTGTTTTGTGCCGTGTCGGCGTTAGAGGTTTCCGTGGCGGTAGCCGTGACCGTCAGTTGAAAGTCATCATCCGATCCCGAGGGCGGCGTGATCGTCAGACCCGGAAGATCGCCCGGGGGGAGCAGCCAAACACCGCCGCCTTGATCTGTGCCCGTCGACAACACGGCGCCGGTCGGCACACCGGAGATCTCGATGCTGAGGATTTCCGACCCGTCCGTGTCGGTGAGCGCAGAGGTAATATCGAGCCCGATCGCTGTGCCTTCAGCCCCGCGCGCGTCCATCACGGTTAAGGCGGGCATGTCCGCGATCGCCGCCACGTCGATCTCAACGAAGCCTGTGGCGGTGCCGCCTCTCCCATCGTCAACTGTGTATTCGAAGGTGGCCGTACCACTGAGGTCGGCGGCCGGGGTGAAGGTCACCACGCCGGCACTTAAAGATACGATGCCGTTCATGGCATTGCCGACAGAGATCAAAGAGATCGTATCGCCATCGAAGTCGATGTCGTTGCCGATCAGTTCATTGGCGCTCAAGATAAGGAGTGAGTCTTCATCCGTAGAGAAATTATCACCCTGGGTGAAGACCGCATTATTCCGTCCATCAATGTACAGCAGAAAATCATTGAATTGCAGGGCTTCAACACCCTTCAACCTATCCTGGCCCTCATCCCCATCCAGTGTGTTGTTATCCGTGACTGTTATTGTTCGGGAAAAGAAGCCGCGTGTGCTGATCGAATAATCCAGCACAGAACCATCGTAAACCGCCGTGTCAAAACCGCGGCCGCCATTGATGTAGTCGTCGCCCTCGCCGCCCTTGAGGTGGTCATGCCCATTGCCGCCGAAAAGGGCGTCATCGCCCGCGCCGCCATCGACATTGTCATTGCCTGAACCCGCAAAGACGCGATCATTGCCAGCGCCGGCTAAAACGAAATCATTGCCCGAGCCGGCATAAACCCTGTCATTGCCGGCGCCGGCATCAACGGTGTCGTTGCCTCTTCCACTGATAATGAGATCTCTAAACGAAGTGCCAACGAGTATGTCGTTGCCACGCCCCCCAATCCTAACCGCCATTCGACCAGCCCCGACCTATCCCCGTTGAGACGGGTCTTCGCCAACCCGCAGTTTTATGTCCCTAAAGTACCGATTGAAGGATAAGTAATACCGGGCGGCATTTAAAGTTAGTCTGTCCGAAGATCTTGGTTAATTGAGGAAATTAGTTAAGTTCATCTCATAACTAAGCATAGTGTCCTCACGGCCAAGAATTTCTCCAGTATTTCTATGGGGAGAACGGTAAATCAGCCGCGAAGCGAAGGGTCTGGATTCATGCTGGGGGTGTCGGGGGCGCCAGTGGGCAAGGCGCTCAAACGCCTCGAAGCCGACGGGCTTGTGTCGCTCGATTATGGCCGCATACACATCCCGGACGTGCGGCGGCTCAAAGACCGGATCGAGTCGGAAGAGCAGCTAGAGCCACTGACAACCGACTGATCAACAGCCGCCTCGGTCAAACGACTTGGTTGCAGTCGGCTTGCCAACGTATGTTTTCGGACGCATCGTCTGTTTCGAATGACGCGGGCTGCTCTTCGATCACAATGGTTCCCGGCTGCCAGGCGCCGCCGAAGTCGGCGCAGCCGCCCGAACCGCTTTGTGCAGCGATCGCGGACATACCGGCGCTTGAAAGAAACGCCACTGCTATTGCGGGCAAAAGAAGTTTCGACATCATGACAACAGACCTTTCGCGCGAGCTTGTGCGGCAAACATCGTAACTTTCGCAGCAAAAACAATCGGAACCCCACCCGCCCCTTATCGGAATTTCCGATTAAAAGTCTCAAGAGCTGGGGCCTCGAGATAGATGTCACCCGGACATTTATTGACATTCGAAGGATCCAAAAGAAGAATTCAGATCTGATCATCAGGGGGGACATGCGATGAGATTGATAAAGTGGCTGGGGATTCTGTTCCTCGTCTATGTGGGCTTTGTGGTGGCGTTCGAAACCGTCTATCTGCGCATGATGCAGCCCACATTCGAAAATGCCGGCATTCCGATGCTCGTCATCATAACCACCGACGAGACCGGTGCAACGCAATCCCATCGTCTGGCCCGTTTCGATTCCGATGGTAAAATTTATGTTTCCGCCCATCATTGGACACAGGGCTGGCATAACCGCGCAATCCGAAATCCCAATGTCCGGGTTGAGATTGATGGCGTCGAAGCCGACTACATTGCCGTGCCGGTGGTTGGGGAAGAATATATTCGTGTGGCAACGGAATATCCCCTCCCCCTTCCCGCTAAGATACTGATGGGCTTTCCGCCCTCGCGAAATATCTTGCGGTTGGACCCGGTCGCGCCCAAAAGCGAACCAGGCCTTCCGGTGACACCGCCTGAACTGACGCCTCTGGATTCCTTCTAGGCTCACGGCGCCGCGCTAAGCGCACACAGAGTCAGGGCCGAAAGATCATGCCGCTCGTCAGATCACTTGTAGTCGCTGTGATCGTCCTCATTGCTCTATTGGCAACAGGATTTATCGGCCTCTTCTTTTTCACGCGTGGCGACTATGTCGTTCCTGAAACCGTGACGCATGATGGATCGCTGCCGCGGGTCGTCTTAAATGACTTTACCTTTCACGCGCAAACGTTTGGCGATCCCGGCAATCCGGTTGCGATTGTGTTGCATGGCGGCCCCGGCGGCGATTATCAATCGCTTTTGGGTCTGAAAAGTCTGTCAACTGACTTCTTCGTTGTGTTTTACGATCAGCGGGGCGCGGGATTGTCGGCGCGCGCGCCGGAACAACAACTCACAATCCAAGTGGCGCTGGATGATCTCGATGCATTTGTCGGTCATTTCTCGGACGGCCGGCCTGTCATCCTGGTTGGCCATTCCTGGGGCGCCATGCTGGCGTCCGCCTATTTGGGTTATGCACCATCGAAGGTCGCGAAAGCCGTTCTCGCCGAGCCCGGCTTCTTCACCAAGCAAGAGGCGGACGATTGGCAGGCGCGCTACGACACCCTGATGGGCTCGCCGGCCGCCTATTGGTTTATGCTCCGCACCGGCTTTGAGGCACAACATATCACCGGCCCCGATGATGACGCGCAATCCGACTATATCTTTGGCAAGGTCGTGACCTACTTCGCGAACCGTCCGGACAATCCCTATCACTGCCCGGACCGCCCCTATTCAGCACCGCTCAACCGATATGGCGCGAGCGCATCGACAACCCTGTTGGCTTCTACACCGTCCGACCATTACGAGAAGATATTTTCCGCCCACGCCGGTGAGACACCGGTACCCATTCTGTTTTTGGCCGGAGAATGCAATTCATGGATCGGCGCGGATCTTCAGCGAAAACACACAGAACTGTTTCCCAACGCACGGCTCAAAGTCATCCCGAATGCCGGGCACGACATGTTCTGGGACAACCCCAAAGCCACGCTGGCAGCGATCAAGGAATTTCTAATGTAGCCGCCAAAGCATGATCATGCGGATGACCCGGCTTTCTTCCCGCCAATGATCGGGGCACCTGTTTCAGACGTTTTGAAATCGTCAAGGGTTAGAATGGCGGTTTTTCCGAACACCAGCCTGTTGATCACCAGCGCAAACAGGATGCAGCCGACAAGCGTGATAAACATCATGTGTATGTAGTGAATGGGCGACCAAAAAAACGACGCAAGACCATAGCCGATGACACCGGCAAAGACCGCGGCACCCGCGGCCCAAGGTGACACATTGCGGAAGAAGATGGCGAGAAAAAACGCAGATAAGATCGGCATGGACAACAGGCCGTTCAGCTGCTGTACCAGATTAATAATGGAGTCAGCGCCGCTATAGAGCGGGACAAGAGCGATCGCCAAAGCAACAAAAACGATCATGATCGTGGTCGCAATCCTGCGCACATTGACATTGGGCTCAAAAAACTTCTCGTGAATATCACAAACGTAAAGTGCCGCCGCAGAATTGAGCGCGCTGTTAAAGCTGGTCAAAACGGCCGCGGCCATCATCGCCGCGAAAGCGCCCGATAGCCAAACGGGCAACACATCCCCGACAAGCCGCCCATACGCTGCATCGCCAATATCGCCGTAAAGTTTGTAAGAAAGAACGCCCGGTACAGCGATGATCAACGGAATGATCAACAATCGGATGCCCGCGGCAACCAAGACGCCCTTTTGCGCTTCACGAACAGAAGGGGCCGCCATGGCCCGCTGTGTAATCGTTTGATTGAAGCTCCAATAAAAGATCTGAATAAAGATCATGCCGGTCAGCAGCGTGTGCCACGGAATTGGCGAGTCATTTGTGCCGATCATGGTCAGACGTTCAGCCGGTATGCCCGACAAATCAAAATCAATGGCTTCGAATGCCAGATAAACAACCAGCAATCCAAAACCGAGAAGGCCAGTACCACTATAAGTGTCGGAGACAGCAACCGCGCGCAAACCGCCAAAGATCGCATAGGCGGACCCGACCACTGCAAAACCTGTGGCGACCAGCAGCAACGGCACGTCAACATCGAACATCGAGATCATGAAGAGCGAGCCGGTATAGAGCATGATCGGCAAATAGATGAAAAGCCCGCCCAAAAGGAACAGAATCGAAATAATGGTCCGCAACCCTTTGCCGCCCAGTTTCTTCTCAAGCAATTCCGTCGTCGTTGTGCATTGATATTTGTAATAGAGCGGCAGAAACACATAGGCCAAAATGATCAGACCGGCGACAGCCGCAAATTCCCACCAGGCAAGCAGCAGCATCTGATTGCCGTTCATCCCAACCAGTTGATCCGTAGACAGATTTGTGAGTGTGATTGAACCTGCAATATAAGCCCAAGACAGGCTGCCGCCGGCGAGGAAATATTCTTTATTCGAGTCACTCGAATGCGCGCGTTGCCCACGGCATTTGAGCCAGGTCGCAAAGCCGACCGCCGCCGTCAGCGCGAAAAAGATCGAGAGCTGCAAAATATTGTCGGACATAGAGTGAAGTCAGCGCCTCATTGGGGCGCAACATGCGGGCGCAATGATCGCGCCGCTCACTTTCCCAACTTCGCTCATATGTCCCGAATCACAATGCAGGGATAGATCCTACGCAGCGGGGCGCTCCGTGCCGACAATCGACACACGCTCGCCATAGCGGGTATGCGGATAATAATCCCAAACCGCATGGTGCTGGGTGCATCGATTGTCCCAGAACACCAAGGTGTTGGGCTCCCATTGTACCCGGCAAGTCAGCTTCGGCGTGGTGGCAATGAAGTTGGTCAGACCATTCAACAGCATGCGGCTTTCCCACGGCGACAATTCTTTGATCCGCGAGGTGAAACCCGAATTCACATAGAGCAGTTTCTTGCCCGTTTCCGGATGGGTGACGATGACAGGATGTTCGTGCCGAGGATATTGCGTGCCGTCGGCGGGCGGCACACCATAAGCCCCCACATAGGGTTGCGCCCCATCGTGCACGGCCGTCAGCCCCTCCAACATTTCTTTCATGCGATCGGACAACATCTCGTAGGCCAAATACATGTCGGCATACATGGTATCGCCGCCACCGACCTCGGGCGTCTCGGTCACATAAAGCATGGACCCCAAGGGCGGAATTTCGTCACACGTCACGTCGGTATGCCACCCTTCACCGGCAGTGTATTTCGACTTGGCGGTTGTTTTGACTTCAAGAATTTCAGGGTCGCCGCCATAGCTGTGTTGCATCGGATGAACGTGAAGACTGCCGAAGCGGCGCGCAAAGGCTTTGTGCTGATCCCGGTCGATATGCTGATCGCGGAACACCAAAACCTTCCAATCGAGCCAGGCTTGATAGAGCGCGTTGAAATCGTCATTACCCATGGGCTTGCTGAGATCGACGCCCTGCACCTCTGCACCGATATGCGGGGTGAGGGTTCTGAGCTCAAGATTGGATGCAGTCACGGGAACCTCCTGGGCGGAACGGTAACGGAACATCAAAGGTAAAGCAGGAAAGTGGTGCAAGCAACTCGGGCGCCGGACCTTCGTATCTCCGGCCGCTTTCCCTCAACTTGAACGCGCTTTACATTAGAAGGTGATGAGCGACCGGAAACTATCACGCCATTTGTTGGCCTCGTTTCGGGAAAGACGCGTGGTGGTCTCGGCCATTTCGCGCCTTTCCCTTTGGCTGTTGCTCGCGACTGTTTTAGCGGTGCACACAGTCTTGTTCGAGGCGCCCCTCGCGCAACTGGCCATTTTGTTTGTGTGCTTTGCGCTGGCTGCCGCTCTACGGCAGATTCTGGTCGTGCACGCCACGCTTTTGTTCTTTTTGATTGCCTTGGCGGGTCTCATACCTTCCGGCAGTGCATTGCACACGCTGTTCTCAGGTGTCCCCATCCTTGCTCTGATCGTGCCCTTGGCTCTTTCCTTCGCGATCATGAGTGTCCGCCCCCATTGGCGATCTGCTATCTCTCCCCTTTCCCGGGGTCATGCCGACGCTTTTTCGCTTGGGCTTGCCGCCGCAGTCGCCTTGGGCTCCGCAGGCGCTTTGTTGATCTGGGCCAATTGGACAGACAATCTTGGCTTGGGCAAAGCCATGATGGAAAACGCGCTCACCGCCCCTTTCTGGCTGGTCGTTCTTGTCGGGCTTCCCGTCTTTGCTGTGCTCAACGCGGTAACCGAAGAAGTGATCTATCGCGGGGTGCTGCAACCTGCATTGGTTAAGGTCGGACTTCCATTTGCACTCGCCAATGTTTTTCAGGCCGCGGCCTTCGCTGCGCTGCACTACGAAATGGGATTTCCAAACGGTGCGATTGGTTACGGCATGGTGTTCGTCTATGGCCTGTTTCTTGGTTATCTGCGCCTGCGTACCAGCGGGCTCGCCCTGCCCATTGCCACACACGCCGTCGCGGATTTGGTGATCGGCGCCACGCTTCTTTGGATCGTGGTTTCTTGATGGCGTGCAGGCCGCACTCAATCTAAGATAAGTCCAAACGTTCTTGCACTTGTTGGTCTTTTCGCGTTCATGAGTCTCACCCACACCCCTTCTGGTCCGCCCACAGACACCCCCTCTGTTGAAGCGTTTTCGGCGCTATTGCATGCGCTCTACGCATTTGCTGCCGATCCCACCACATGGGAGAACTTGCTTCTTTCGATGGAAGGCATCGATTCGCCCGACATGGATGCCTTTGCCGATCATCTAGATCAGGCACTGAAGCTGCACAGCCGCACGCGATTCAAGACACAACAGCAACCACGGCTGGGTGAGACTGACCTGACCCGGGAGCTCGTGGTCGTCACGGCCAACGAAGGCGCCCGCGAAACACTTGCGCGTCTGGGTGGACGGGCGGCGGTGGGTCTGCCCTTGCACTTTGAAACCGAAGAGAACGCAAAAACACTCAAGACAGCGGCCCGCGACTTGGAGCAATCAGCCAAAGACTCCCGCCTGCTCCGCCTGTACGACGCGGCAGGCCGCATGCATCTCTGTGCGCTTTACTTGATGGACGACAAAACACCCGGCTGGGCTCAGCACAAAGCAAAGACGCAAGAAGGACTGGTTCCCTCACACACCCGCTTCAAATTGATCAATACGACCACACTTGATGCCGATGGTGCCGTACGTGCCATTCAAGATCACCTTGAACTCACTGCCGCCGAGGCGCGGCTCGCAACAAAACTCGGCGCCGGCGTCTCCATCCACGATGCGGCCGCTGATCTTCACATCAGCATCAACACAGCGCGCAATCAACTTCAGTCCATCTTTTCGAAGCTCGGCATCAACCGTCAGCCGGAATTGGTAAAGGTCATTATCGATCTGGCAGTCGTCGGACAAGCGGTGCGCGACACCTCGACGACGGCCTTGGAAACAAGTGTGCCTGCGCCGCCCCGCCAAAAGCACGTGTTGCCGGACGGCCGCCTCTTAACTTACCGCATTTACGGTCCCGCTGACGGTGCGCCGGTGGTTCACTTTCACAATGGTTTGGGCATGTACCGGTTGAACAAAGCCCAACATAGACAAGTGGAACGCCACGCCCTTCGCATGATCTGTGTGGAACGGCCCGGTTTCGGCCTTTCCGATCCGCGCGACGACTATTCGTTTGAAACCGTCGCCCAAGACCTGGCCGAATTTGTCGACAGTCTCGCCCTGCGGAAGACCGTGTTCATGGCAGACGCCTCGGGCACACCTTTTGCAATGGCCACGGCGAAACTTGTTCGTACACGAATTCAGTCGGTTCTGATCAGTGCCGGCCGGCCTGGCGGCAGCCCCCGCCCGACGCCCGCGACTCTTAAGCATTTTCCGGTCTATTTCTACGACCGGCTCAAACGCAATCCCTGGCTGATCGATGCGTACTGGGCGATCATGCGCACCAGCATCAACCATGCGCTCGGCAGAGACATCTTGAAGAAATTCTTCAAGACATCTCCGAATGACACCGACCGGCTGACAGCGAACGAGATACAGGATCAAATGCTGATGGCCGTGAAGGATGGTATGCTCGCGTCGAGCGCCGGCGTGGCGGCGGAATTCAAATATTTCATCAACGCTGGCCCCGTGGATATTTCCGACTTCCCATCGCCCATTCATTTTTGGCACGGCGCTGAGGACACCTTTTCGCCCCCGGACGAATTGATCACCTATGCCAAGACCTGCCCGACGGCCACGGTTACCATGCTGCCGGGTGTCGGACATTTGATCGGCGCGTCGGCCTGGGACCGGGTTACGGCTGAATTGCGCGGGTTGGCGGATCTCCCTTAACAATCTGCTTCAAAATCCCGCAAAACCACTGAAATTTCATTCGCTTAGTCAAAATTGATCATGCGCCGTGTGCCGCGTCCTGATAGGGCCAGAGACACCAATTGTGACTGAGGGGACGACAATGAATTCAGCAACAAATGTGCTTGTTCTGATCAGCCTGTGCTTTCTGGCGGCCTGCACGGGCGCAACCACCGCCAGTTCAACCGCCGCCGGCGTACCGGAAAAGGCCAAATCTGGCGTTATCTTCAAAACGGCGAAAGCCGATCTGGGCGGCGATGCGGATGCGATCGCCTCGGACACACGCCTGTCGGTCCCCTTCTTCTCAGTCAAATTCTACAAAAGCTCAAAAGACGTCGCGAAAAGCTCCACCCTGTTCGGCGGCGCGGATGACTATGTTCAAGCGCGCACCGATACCAAGCTGGCGGGCGTATCGGACGCCGCCTTTCAGCGCATCACCGACCAAGCCTATGGCGACCTGATCGCACAATTGCAGAGCGCTGGTATTGATTTGGTCCCCCACGCAACAGTCCAAAGCGCAACGAGCTATAAATCGTTGGATGACGCGCGCCCGATCACCAAATCAAGTGCGTCAACCCACAGCCCGGCGGGCTTTCGGCGCACCGACATGTTTTCACAAGTTTCCGCGCCCGCGAAAATCATCGCCGACATCGAAGCCGGCGTCCTGGATGTGTCTTATGAGCTCAACTATGTCACAGCCAAGAAAAACGCCAAGGCCCTGCATGTGGATATGGTGTCGGCCAGTGTCGATGTGGCCCAAGTGGCCCACGCCGTGGGTCAGATCCGAACGATGCCGTTCGCCGATGCCAAATGTAACAGCTTCAACGGCTGCCATGGCAAGATCAGCACACTGAGGCTTCAGCAGCCAACTTATTCGAGCATCCCCTTCGGCAGTTTTGAAAACACAACTTCCGATGTAAGGGCGGTTGCCGAAACGGCGGTGAATGTCCTTTCCATGTTCTCAGGCGGTTCGATGCGCAACAGTGAAGAGTTCACACTCACCGCCGATGAGAAAAAGTTTGAACAGGCGGCGCTGGACGCCCTCAAGCAAGCCAACGCCAAATTGGTTCAAGGGATCGTGGCGGCCCGTCAGTAGACCAGCCCGAGAGGAAGAACAATGTTTTGTATGGAAGGGCGGCAGGCCCGGCAAACTGTCATCCGCGGGCTTGCCGCTTTTCTCTTTTTCGGCCTTTCCGCCGCGTCGTCGGCAGAACCAAGCGCTGAATGCAAAAGTCTTGATGCGGATTATGTCGCCGCAATGCAAACATCCACTGCTGCTGCCAACAGTTTTAATGAAGCCAAGAAAAACTATGAAGGCACCAAGAAACGGGCCGAGGATTATGTCAATCGTCTGGTGGCGAGGGGAAGCCGCGGGGACAGACTGACCCGACCGGCAGAGAAAAAATGGCAAGAGGTGCTCGCCGCCAGCGAACCCTACCTGACATCCAGCCACGACCATGTCGCAAAACTAAAGCTTTCCTGCACGGCCTGGGAAAGTTTGAACGCCGCTGATTGCCCAAACGCCAACACCTTGGCACGCAGAAGGGTCGATCCTTGTAAAGGCCTTGTTTGGAACCAGTCTCAGCACGAGACCGCCATTCGGACGAACGAGCGCCTGAAGGCTCAAAGCATGATCGAGTTCTTCTCATTGGAAGATTACGCGCCATAGACGAGGTTGCTGTTTGGCCGTTCCGTTCCTGCACCCGAATGCATAGCAAAAGCTATCTTCACATCGCCGCTAATCCGGCAATATGCGTTTCCAATGTTTGGCGCGCTTCTTTTTTGTTCTTCGCGCTCGGATGAACGGCAAGATGCATGTTGAGACCGTTAATCATGGCGATGAACAGGCGGGCTTCATGGGCGGTGTCGAGCGCGGGGTTGATTTGAGAAAGGACCGGAATCAAATCGCGCTGCCAGGCTTCGTGCCGCGCGTCGTTTTCCCGAGCCAGGCCAGCATCTGTGGTAGCGAGGTTCCAAAACGCAAGCCAGACCCGCGCTTCCCGCAGGCGCCCTTTGCTTAAGGGCAGTAATTCCTCGCCGATCCGCAGCAGCTTTTCCCGCGGCGTCCCCGGCCCGGCAAAGATGGCGTCGGTGCGCGCCTTTACATCGTTGTAGGACGCCGTGATCGCAGCGGTCACCACCGCTTCGCGATCCGCAAAGTAATGGGTGATGCGCCCGGTCGCGCTGCCCAGCGCCTGCGCCATGCTGCGCATGGTTAAACCTTCGGCGCCTTGCTCGGCCAGCACGGTCCAGCAGGCTTCGATGATCTCGCGCCGGCGCGCGTCATGATCCACAACTTTGGGCATAGCGCCTTATAGCCGATTCCAGGTTCAAAAAAAACTCTTTACAAAACATCTGTTTTGTGAAAATTATTACGGAACATATGTTTTGCAAAAATGAGGGTGACAAGATGGAAGACCTATTAGCGTTCTTACAGGGCCTGCTTCACATAAGGGATGCGGAGCAAGTCAATATCCTGATCGCTTTGATCGCCGTGGATTTTGGCCTCGCGCTGTGGCTCGGCAAGCGGCACTTTTTCCAGGCATCGGACACGCTGGTCTCTGTCACGCTTGGGGTCGTCTATGCCATCGCCCTGCTCGGCGTGGCCGGTGTGGTGCTGGTGGCTTACGGCTTTGTGTACCAATACCGTTTGATCGATCTCGATTGGCAGGCGAGTGTTTTCACCTTGCTCGGCGCCTATGTGCTGGTTGATTTTGCTTTCTACTGGTACCACCGCGCCGCCCATATGATCCGGTTTGGCTGGGCCGCCCATGTGGTTCATCACTCAAGTCAGTATTTTAACGTGGGCACCGCACTCCGCGCGTCAGTGGCAGAAGCGCCCCTGGAGCCCCTTTTCATCTTGCCGCTCGCCCTGCTCGGTATCGATCCTGTTGTGCTGGTCGGAGCGTTGTCGCTCAACCATCTTTATCAGTACGGACTGCACACCCAACATGTGCGCAAGTTGGGTCCTCTCGAATGGATCCTGAACACGCCATCCCATCACCGGGTGCATCACGGCAGCAACATTCAATATTGCGACAAGAATTTCGGCGGTACCTTTATCATCTTCGACCGGCTGTTCGGCACGTATGAGGAAGAGAAGGATCCGGTGGTGTTCGGCATCATGCATCAGCTCGAAAGCCGTAATCCGGTTTGGGTGACGTGCCACGAATGGGTTGCCATCGCGCGAGATCTGCAAAAGGCGCGCAACATGAGTGATGTGTTTGGTTATCTTTTCGCCGCACCGGGCTGGGCGCCTGATGGCAAATCAGAAACCACGCGCATGCTGCAAGCACGCCTCAATCGAACCGGGAGACTAGAAGCGGTAGAGGTATGAGGACCTCAACGAAGCCGCGTTCCCGTGTCCCGGCGTCACAGGTCTTCGAAGGCCGCCGGTTAAAGACGATCGTTGGTCTACGGGTCCTCGTTTTCTTCGATGGCTGCGCTGTCTCCACCTTCCCGAATGAGCCGCGTTCATTCTTCGGCTTCGTCAATGATGACCTTTTGTGAGGCCACCCCATCTTGATAGCCGCGCGAATATTCCTGATAGAGAACGAGACCAAACACCCCTATCAGGGCCACGACCACGAGCACAACAACAGTCCGTGTCATCTGGATACCCTCCCTGCTCCCGTGCGCACAGACGCGCTTTACGGTGGCAGAGCTTTGGCGGCCGGTCAATCAAACCTCTGCGGATTGACATCACAATCAACATGCGCGCCTTCGGCGGATGATCCTAAACTATTAAATGAATACAGTCGCTTACTTCACACAACGGAGGCAAGACATTTACTCAAAGCCTGTCATTCAGAATCGCAGTTCTGACTTGAGGTTTGATCTCTAAGATCTTGACCAAGGCATCAGATCCGATCAACAAGAACACCAATTTTTGGGCCTATGTCTTTGCTAAAAAAAGAAAAATTGAACGACACCAACCGGCACCGGGACCCGCAGGTTCAACCGCGCCCCGAAAACGACCTGTCTGCCGATATGCACGCGCGTGCCGTACGGCTCACCGCATGGCGCGCAGCGGTTTCGCCATTGAGCGGTCTGACGGTTCATTTGATCTGTCTTCGCCAGACGGTAGGTTAGATGCTCCCTGCTGGCTTACGCCCTTGCCCAAAACGCGTTCGATCACGCGATGCAAACTGCGCGGCTCTATAGGTTTGGAAACATAGTCGTCCATTCCGCTGCCGACATATCTTTCGCGGTCTCCAACCATGGCATTGGCCGTGACGGCAATGATCGGGATTGAGCCTGGCTGGCCTTCCAGTCGCCGGATGTGCTTTGTCGCCGTCACCCCATCCATGTGCGGCATCTGAACGTCCATCAGTACAAGGTCAAATTTATCTTCGCCGCCGCTTGAACAGGCCGCCACACAATCAAGCGCTTCTTGGCCGTTACCGACAAGGGTCACGCGATGCCCCCAACGCTCGAGAAGCGCGCGTATGAAGGCCTGATTAATCTTATTGTCTTCAGCCACGAGAATGTGCAGCGACCGGCTGTCGGCCGGCGACAGGGACGCGCCCCTGCCCGTTTGCACCCGGGGCACTGCCGCACGAGCCGCAACGACACCGCAGACAACAGACGCCCAAAAAGTGGATCCGCGGCCGGGCACACTTTCAACACCAACCGCGCCCCCCATCATCCGCGCGAGATGTTTACTGATCGCCAGGCCAAGCCCCGTGCCGCCATATTCACGCGTTGCGGAACTGTCCAATTGAGAAAAGCTCTTGAAAAGGTCGCCCAACCGGTCAGCCGGTATGCCGGCGCCCGTATCGGTGACCGAAAATTTGAGTGACAGTCTCTTGTTCTCAACGCGATCAATCGTGGCGCATACCTCGACGCGTCCAGCGTCTGTGAACTTCAGGGCGTTGCTCAGATAGTTAAAGAGGATCTGACGGATGCGCCCTGGGTCGCCATTGAGGATTTGCGGCAGATCAGGGTCTACATTCCAGACGAATTCCAAACCGTGATCGGCAAAACGCGGCTGCCAGACCATCTCGATTTCTTGAAGCAACAGCGCTACATCGAAGTCGGTCTCAACCAATTCCAGTTTGCCTGCCTCGATTTTCGATAAGTCAAGGATATCGTTCAAGAGTTCCAGCAGCGTCGCACCGGACATTTGAATGATGTCGAGATGGTTTCGCTGCACGTCATCCAATGCCGTTTCGGAAAGCAGGCTGGCCATACCCAAAATACCATTCATTGGTGTACGGACTTCATGGCTGACTGTGGCGAGGAAGGCGCTCTTGGCCGCACTGGCAGCCTCGGCTGCCGCTTTCTCCGCATCCAACCGCTTTGATTGTTCGGCCAACTTTTGCGCATGTTTTTTGGAATCGGCCAGCGCCATTTCCGTTGTTTTCACAAGTGTTGTCAGTTCAATCGTCGCATCATGCAGCGCCAGGTCCTGCAGCCCCAACCCCCGCGAGGTAAACGCTGACAAGTCGAATATGAGGGGCATACAGACAAAGCAGAACTTGTCAGGCTCTCCCTCGACAGCAACCCACTGCCCCTTGAGCTGAATGCCGTGCTTCCTGTCGCGCGCAACAAAAAGCGTGTTTTCCATGGCGCGCAACATGTCGCTGGAGAATTCGCGATTCGCCGGCCGGGCAATCTCAAAAAGCGATTCGAACGGTTGACCGATGATTTGATCGCCCATCGCCTTTAAGAGCGATTTGCCCGCTTGAATCACGTTGAGACGTTCATCGACAACGATGTGAAAAGGTATCAGATCGCCAAACTTAGATCGCTTGGGCCCATACATGATCAGGCCGCAACCGCTTCCGTCATGGCCACGCGAAATTCGTCATGAGTGCCATTTTCGCCCTTGGACTGAACCCAATCGACCTTAATCGGTGTGTTGAAGCGATGCCCCAGACCCGTCAGCAGCCCCTTTACCATCGGCGCCAACCCGGCGCGTGTGCTGAAATATTTCAATGTCAGAGTGCGATCTTCGTTTTCATGGCAGTGAAACGAGGGCGGCTGAAGATCCGGAAAGGCCGAGGAGATATGGCTGTGCATATGATCGAGATTGATCAAAAAATCAGTCAGCGATTGGCCAAACATTGTCATCATGTCGTCAAAGCCGGCATCTGCGGCATACTCGACCCAGTATTCGCCGAAGGCTTCCAGCAACTCATCAACACTGGGACCTAAAATTTCGGATGCAGCGCCAACAAGGGCATAGGTCACATCGTCCGGATAAGTCTCCATCGCCCCAAAAGCGACGTGTGAAACATCCGCCTGCTGACAAATTTTATCCCAGACTTCTTGACCGTGGTTCGAAACCACCATCTGCTCGATGGCCCGGTTGACCATTCCATACATTTTGCACCCCTTACGGTATTACCGACTAGCGTTTCTGGCTTTGTTCCCAAAATCACCACATCTTTGCCCGTTCCCGCTTAAAGGGTAGCTGGTGGTGCCTTCCAATTACTTAAAGGTTTCGGGGAACTCATTAATCTGGTTGGTGAAATCCCAGGATCGGGCGTCGCCGCGACGTCACCGATTCACTATTTAGAAAGGTCGATTAAGAAAATCATCATCCAGGCGTCTGGACGAAACAAACGATCTGGTTTCATACAGCCATTGACGTTGGCCGGCTTTAAACCAATATCTGCGGCATGTTCCAAAGGACGCACTCCAGCCCCACCATTCTCATTGTGTTAAATGTCAGAACAAGATGTCATCCCGTTTCTGAAGGGCTTTTTGAGCCAGTGGCACCCTTCCATCTTCAGGCTTGAAGAACAGCAATTTGTGTGCGCAGAGCAATACATGATGTTCAAGAAAGCCGCGCTCTTTGAAGACCAGGTGATGGCCGAAAAGATCATGGCTGCCCCCCAGCCCGCCGATCACAAACGGCTCGGGCAGCAAGTGAGGGGCTTCGAGCCGGATGTTTGGGATCAGCACAAAATTGACATTGTCTATGACGGCAACATAGCGAAATTCTCTCAAAATGCGGGGCTTCGGCGCAAGCTCTTGGCAACCGGCGATGCGCTGCTTGTGGAAGCCAATCCCAAAGACATTATTTGGGGAGTTGGCTTATCAGAGACCGATCCATCCATCGGGGACCGCAGCGCCTGGCGCGGCCAAAACCTGCTGGGCGAAATTCTGATGCGCGTTCGCTCAGAACTTATGCCCAAGGAGTGAGTGTAGCTGGTGCGTTACATTGCCGAAATGACGCAACTGAAACTTCCCGACTCAAATTGTGTGTATCGGCCACCCCACCCGTAGGACCAGATAGCTTAAATTTGTTATCCCGGTTGACGCCCCCGGGTCCGCGCTCGCGCGGCCCGACGATAGACTCTGCATCAGACCGGGATCCAACCCTCCACTCGTATTCCGCCCAAACTATTTGCGGAGACCTTTCTGAACATTTGTGACGATAGAACAAGAGGCAAGTTGGCCTCCGGCCTACGCCGGGGGGACAACTCACCTTGATCTGGGCGAAGCAAAGTTACCCTGATCCCGCGCCCTCTTCTTGGGCGCCGCGCCGCTTGTGTTATGTTGAGCAGAAATTGCTGAGCACCCGCCCATGTTCCTTTTCAACGATCAATCGCCTGTCACGTTTTCCGATCCTTTGCCGGAGGCCATCGATGTTGTGGTGATCGGTGGCGGGGTCATCGGGGTGTCGACCGCCTGGTATCTGCTCAAACAGGGTTTCAGTGTGTTGGTCTGCGACAAGGGGCGGATTGCGGGCGAACAATCAAGCCGCAATTGGGGCTGGCTGCGCGTGACCGGACGCGACAAGGCCGAAGTGCCCGTAGCCGTCGACAGCCTCAATTGTTGGGAAGAGATCACGGCGGAACTCGAGGAAGATGTCGGCTTCACGCGCCAAGGCCTGCTCGCCCTAGCCGAGACGGAAGATCAACTGAAGGGCCTCAGCGGTTGGCTCAAGATCGCCGATCATTATGGCGTTCAGTCAAAGCTTCTTTCAAAGCGTGAATTGGAAGACCGCATGAACGTGCCGCCAAGCAAATGGGCGGGGGCCTTGCTGACGGAAAGCGACGGGCGTGCCGAACCCTTCAAGGCCGTTCCCGCGATCGCCCGCGGTGTGCAAGCCCGCGGCGGCGTTGTACGCGAAAACTGCGCCGTGCGCACCATCGATATTGAAGCAGGCCGCATTGCCGGTGTGGTGACCGAAAATGGACGTGTAAAGACGAACGCCATCGTCTGCGCAGCGGGCGCCTGGTCGAACATGTTTCTCGGGAACATGGACATCTACTTTCCACAACTTGCGGTGCGCAGCACGGTGGCCCGCACGGTTCAGGCCCCGGAAGTGACGCCGGGCGCGGCGGGCCTCAAAGATATTTTCATCCGGCGGCGCCAAGACGGCGGTTACACTCTCGCCACTGGCCTCACGGAACACACGATTGGCCCCAACAGCTTCCGTTATTTGAACAAGTTTTGGTCGGCAACCGGCCATGCCAGCGACATTCGCCTGCGCCTTGGTCGCGACGTGACCCAAGCTCCCTTCCCGCGCCGCCGTTGGCATGGCGACACGCAAACACCTTTCGAACGCACACGCGTACTGAACCCGGCGCCCTCAAAAACCGCGCTCAAAAACATCCGTACACGGCTTGATGAGCGTATTCCCGCACTTGCCGGGACGGAGCTGGCAGAAGCCTGGGCCGGCATGATCGACGCCACGCCCGATGTGGTGCCGGTGATGGACGCCATCGCCGCCCTGCCCGGCCTTTATCTCGCTTCCGGCTTCAGCGGCCACGGTTTCGGCATCGGCCCCGGCGCCGGCCGCGTGATGGCCGATCTCGTCGCTGGCAACACCCCGCGCTTCGACCTCCAACGTTTCCGCTTCTCAAGATTCTCTGACGGCTCCCCCATCAAACCGGGCCCCGCGATTTAGGGCCTGCGAAACGTCCGGCTGCAAATCTATTCTCCAGCTGTCATCCCGGTTGCCGCGAATGCGGCAGACTGGGATCCTATGTGTTTGATCTGTTGTAGATTTGGGTTGAGGAAGGAGGCCGAGGGGATCCAGGTCCCTTTTGGAGACCGTGTTATGGCCTGGCCCCTTCCTCTTTTGTCTTTCAACCTGAACAGTTGCATGAGGCTGGTTGCAACAGACCTCGAACATAGGAACAGGTCTTTATGACTTTACATCAAACCTTCATCGGATGCGATGTCTCTAAGGCTCATCTTGATATTTTTGACCCTCAACACAACACAGTGAAGCGGATCGAGAACAATGATGCTGCCATCAGAGCTTATCTGACTTCTCTGTCAAAGCGGTCTGTCTTTGTCGTCTATGAATCCACAGGGACTTACGATCGTACTCTGCGGTATCGCTTGGCTGAACAGGAGATAGCCTCAGCGCGCCTCAATCCAATGATGGCCAGACGTTTTGCCCAGGCAACCGGTAAACGAGCTAAAACAGACCGGTTAGACGCAGTGATGCTCAGCAATCTTGGACAGACACTATGCCCTGCGGCCGATGAACGTCCATGCCCAGAGCGCGAAGAACTCACGGCCTATCATCGTTTGCGCGATCAGTTGGTTGGCGCACGTGCCAAAGAGCGTGTACGTCTTCAAGACGCCTTGACCCCCGAGATCGGGCATATCCATGAAAGTCTGATTGCGCATCTAACAGACAAAATCAAAGCCGTAGAAGCCAAAATCCAAAAGCTGATCAGTTTGAGCCAACCTCTTCAGCAAACCATCACACTTCTCATGAGTGCCCCCGGTGTTGGTCTTGTGACTGCAACCACGATGGTGAGCCTTCTGCCAGAACTGGGAACCCTGCGCGCTAAACCTATTGCCAGTTTAGCCGGACTTGCCCCCTACAATCACGATAGTGGTCAGTTCAGAGGCAAACGGTTTGTGAGTGGAGGCCGCAAGCGTGTGCGTAACGCTCTCTACATATCGGCACTAGTCGCAGCACACAGAACCGATCGATATAAACGTCACTATCAGGCCCTCATCGCCAAAGGCAAACCAAAGAAAGTTGCCTTAATCGCTATTGCAAGAAAACTGCTAACCCATCTCAACGCCATGATCATAGACAAAAAAGCATGGGCATAAACACAGTTGCCATATCCACCAGAGTCACGGTTTTGGCACCGGGGGTATGGATCCCCGCCTTCGCGGGGATGACGTACGAGGTGTTTACTCCGCCTACGTCCAAAATAGTGCCTTGAGGTTCGTGAACGCGCCATTCCAGCCGCCAGAGAAGCCGCGGCGGGTGGCGTCGTTGTGGACCCGCGAATGAACAAGACGTACCTCTGTGCCCTTGCCCTTTGCCGTAAAGGTCACTTCGACTTGGGACGGAAGTGTGGCATCGCGCGTGCCCGAGCTGTGCGCCGTCACATGCATCCAGGTGAACAGCAAACGTTTGCCCGTTTCGATTTCGAGATACTCGCCTTCAAAGCCGACCGACTTTTCCGCATCCTTTGATTTCAAAAACCGCCACGCGCCGCCCTCACGCAGATCAATGGCAGCGGAATGGAGCGAGCCTGGCGTCGGACCGAACCATTTCATGATTTCGTCGGGCACCGTCCATGCACGGAACACACGCTCGGGCGCTGCGGGGAAGTAGCTTTCGACGATGATCGGGTCTTCACCCAATTCCGATTTAACGAATTCCATGCTCATGTCCCCTCTTCCACCAAATGACGCGCCAGATTGTCGAACTGCTGGTTCCAAAAGGTGCGGTAATCGTCAAGCCAATCGGATGCTGCCTTCATGTTCTGCGCGTTAAGACGGCAGTGCCGCGTGCGTCCGCGTTTTTCAACGACCAACAATCCGGCCTCACTCAGCACACGGACATGTTTCGACACGGCCGTTTGCGACATGTCAAAGGGCTCGGCGAGATCAGACAGGCGCGCTTCCCCCTCCATGAGGCGCGCAAGGATGGCGCGGCGGGTTTCATCGCTGAGGGCCGCAAAAGTCGTGTCGAGATTGGCCATATCCATTCCGATTTTACTGAACCATATGGTTGACTATATAGCAGATTTCATTTAGTCAACCAAGCGGTTCAGTAAAAGAGAGGACGTCATGACATATATGAAGAATGTGTGGATGGGCACGTTGATAGCAATTGCGGGCATCGGTGGCGCGACGACTGCGGCAGCGGCAGAAACGGTGCCTTTGCTGCCAACGGCCTGTGAGGAAGCTCTCGCGTTGAGCGCCCTGCCCGCCCGCTTGCGCGCTGAGGCGACGACTTACGTTTTAGAAGCGAACGGTTTTCGCAAAACCCGCGAAGGCACCGGCCCGTTCACCTGCCTCGTCACGCGCAATCATCCGGACAGCCTCATTCCCCTTTGTTTCGATCGCGCGGGCACCGAAACCATTGTCCCTTCAGAAATCCGCCGCGGTGAGATGATCCAAGCGGGCAAGACGAATGACGACTTCAACGCCGAACGCACGCGCGGGGCGAAAGACGGCACCGTGAAAGCACCGGCACCCGGCGTTTCCTATATGACGTCGGACTACAACTACATCTACAACGCCGATGCCGGACAGATCGTGAAGGTTCCCGCACACATGATGTATTACGCGCCCTACCTGACAGACAAAGACATTGGCGGTTCGGAAGAAGACGGCATGCGCAATCCGGGCTTGCCCTTCATCAACGACCAAGGCGTGCATGGCATGATGATCTCTATGCTGAACGAAGCGTCAGACTCGTCAGAAGTTGAGCAACACTGCACCGGTCAATTGCCACCGCCACCGGGGAATAATCAAGCGGCCCCGTAGGCGCTTATCGTCGCCCTTTCGCACTCATGAAAGCAACAAATCTTTGGCTTTGAAACCGCTAACGCGGGTCAAGCCAAGCGCCGTTCGGATTACTGGTCTCGATATTGAGCTGGCCTTCGAGGCCAGCCGCCCGGTGAACACGGATCTCGGTCATCTCATCCGACCGCATCATGTCCAACATCGCGCGGCGCGAGGGATACATGGCAATGGCAACTTTGTCCCACAGGTCTTCGACTTCGCCTAAACGAAGACCGGTTACGTTGGCCGAGTACAGCAAGGCACCCCCGAATTTGGGCAGCAATTGCGACACCCTGTCTGTGTACAGCCCGTAGGCTTCCGCGCCGGTGAGATTGGTTTCCCGCTCGTCTTCATAAACGGCCTTTTTCTTAAACTTCAGAAGATTGACCATATAGATGGGCTGTTCAGGACCCGGCGCCAGTAACTCGGCCATCTGGGCCTCATCAGCACTGACTTTGTTTACGACACGCATCTTCAATGCCCCCAAATGGATCTGATTCCAAATTATATCCGACTGATGTCACATGGCCGACGGGATGACCCTAAAGGAACGGCACCTAAATGTGAACAATCATTTATATTTTAAGGATATGACATTTCGTCGGCCGCCAGACAAAGGCCCCGTCGCCCAAACGCAACAAACCAGAATGCGGCAAATCAGTCGGCGCTTAGTCCAAGATGCGCGTGCATCATGTGGGCCAGCTCTTTGATGAACTTTTTGTCCGTCACGCGGAAGGGGCCGTAGTCGTTGAGTGCTGTTACCAAGAGCGTCTTCGTCATTGAGGTATAGCTGGCATAAACTTGTTTATCGCGCAGCTTTCTTCTCGACAGAAACTTTCTTTTCACAAGATAGTCTTCAAGTTGTTCTGCAGCCTGGAAATCGCTAATTAAGATGTGGTCAAGAACGTCCTTGTTGTGATGACCGAGCGTGACCATCGCCCTCAGAAACCCGACATTCTTTGACATAAACGCCACATAAGTCGCCACAAATCCATCAAGGAACTGCAACGCTGAACAGCTCGGTTTTAGCTGTTCATAGTACGCATCGCGCGCCTTCTTTGCCTCAAGGTTAAACTCAACTTCGAGGGCATCGAACAAAGCCCGCTTATTCTTGAACCGCTGATAGAACACGCCAACGGACATACCGGCAGCGTCAGCGATATCCGCAATTTTTGTCTGTTCGTACCCTACCGTTGCAAACAGCTCTTGCGCTGCAGAAAACAGACGGTCCCGCTTATCACGGCTGCGTTCTTGCTTGGCGGGGCGGACAACGCCGCGCATGGGTTTTGTCTTTTGTAAACTCACACCGCTGTATGGAATATCCACACGGACTTGGCAATATGTTCGTAATCGTCGAGATACTTCCATGATGAAGCGATACTCAATCCAAATGCTTCGTTCAAATTCCGGCAAACTTGCGGCCAGAATCAAAATGATAGCTGGCACCAAGGGGAGTCTTGGTTACCAGCTATCACGCCATGCCGCCGCCCCCGCATGTGTGCGAAGTTTGGCGCAGCGACTTTTAGTTACCTGTCCGAACCGTTAATTGCAGCCCCCAGGTTCGTGGCGCACCATACCAGCCGACAACGCCGCCAGCCCCGGCAAACCCGCCGCCCGAGATCAAACCCCCAAGCGGCTGACGGGCGGCCTGTATGAAATAGGCTTTGTCCGCAACATTGTTTGCAAAGGCCGTGAACTCCCATTCGCCGGATGAAGGTCCGACAGCGGCGCGCACATTCATCAAACCATAAGACGGATGGTCGGCTGGTGAATCTTGTGTCACACGAATGAGGTTCTGATCATCCCGCCAGTTATAGTCCGCGCGCAACCGCAGATCGAGCGCATCGTTCAGCGGCTGAACCAATTCGCCCCCAATCGTGAAGTTAAACTTTGGCGCAAAAGCGGGCGTTTCTCCTGTCCGGTCGCACGTATTGTCATTGGGGCTCGGCGTTGGCCCGAAATCATCAGGCGTTTCACCAAATCCGCATTGAGCTGCCCGGAAGTCTGTATACTCGGAATTGAGATAAGCAAACGAGCTATCAATGGTGAATTGATCGGTAATGGAAGCGACCAGATCGGCTTCTACCCCTTTGACGACTTGTTCGCCGGAATTACCGACAATGAACCCGGTCCCGGACGCAGCCAATGTAGCCTCCTGGAAATCCTCCAACTTTGTGCGAAAGGCCGTGGCGTTGAATTGGACGCGCCCATCGAACCAAGTCGACTTGATGCCGCCTTCGTAGGTAATGGTACTTTCGCTGTCGAATTCCAAGTTTGATCCAACCGGGAGGCGCCGCGAATTGAAGCCGCCGGACTTAAAGCCTGTTGCTGCCGTCATGAACAACATCACGTTTTCCGTCACATTGTAACGGGTGTTGGCATTCCAAGTGAGGGACGATTCTTTGCGATCGAGCATGACCCGCGGTGACGGACGGAACGCCAGATTGTCGAAGGCCAGCGAATTGCCAGGCGCATTCAAATGGGCAACATCGACTTCCTTCTTGTCTTGGCTCCACCGCAGTCCACCGGTTACGTCCCACTGATCGGTCACGTGGAAGGTACCGCTCCCATAGAAGGCGATACTCCGTGTTTCCTGATCGAAGTCGGAAAAAGCGGTATCGCCTTGGGCCAATTGGCAGCCCCCGCCCGCCGGCAGACAGAAGGGCGCAAGCGGAGAGGCAAAAACGCGCGTCGCGCCCGTACCAATAACAGCGTTTTGGTCAAATGTTGTATCCTGCCGATACAAGTAGACGCCACCGAGATAGTCGAACATTTCGCCGACGGGCGATGTAACACGTAATTCTTGGCTCCAGATTTCGTTCGCTTGAACCTGGTTGATATCGAACACGGGATTGCGAAGTGAATCCGATGCAATGGACACATCGTTTTCCCAATCTTGGTAGCTGGTGATTGAGGTCAAGACGATTTCATTCGTCAGTGTCCAGTCCATCTGCAACGACACATTGACCGAATCCGTCTGGTCGTCCGGGCGATCGTCAGCATCAAGCACTTGGTCACGGTCGTCGAAATTGTTGAAATCAAAACCGTTGGCTGCCTGTGCCGCAACGAATCCGGGTGTTGCGATGCCAAACGGACCCGTCACGTCGATCTGCTCGGCAACACAACATTCATTGTCGATTTTGCTGTACCCGGCGATCAGATTAACTTCAAAACTGTCCCAAGGTTCGAACAACAATTTGCCGCGGACGCCATATTGGCTGGCATCGTTAATGTCGTCACCCGTGAAAGAGTTTTCCTGATATCCGTCACGGTCCCGATACCAGGCAACCAAACGCCCAGTCATGTTATCTGCCAGCCCGCCACCGACAAATCCGTTGACCCATTTATGGGCATCCGAACCATAACCAGCTGTACCTTGCGCTTCAAAATCATAGGAAGGACGGCGCGTGGTCACATTAAGTGCCCCAACCGGCGTATTGCGTCCATAAAGTGTTCCTTGCGGTCCGCGCAAGACTTCCACTGAATTGATATCGCTTAACTCGCCAAACGCCATCGCCCCCGTTGGCATGTAAACGCCATCGAGAAACACACCAACGCTGGATTCAATACCCGGATTGGTTCCCGACGACCCAATACCCCGTATACGGATGGAAACGTTTCGCTGATTGTTCGATGTGGGCATATCGAAATTGGGCACAAATCGCGCAACGTCGGTTAAATCCGTCAAGCCACGGGCCGCAAGGCTTTCTCCCGAAAAAGCGGTAATCGATATAGGCACGTTTTGAACATTTTCAGCGCGTTTCTGCGCGGTGACAATGATCTCGTCGAGTTGTGCAAAAGCCGGCAGGCCCGACAAAGAAAATACCATCAAGCCCAGTAACGGCGAAATGCGCAGCTTTCTTGCCAAATAGCGAGTTTTCATTTTCCCCCCTTTTTGAGCGCCATTTTCTCGTTCGATTACGCTCATATTGTTGAACCAAGCTCATCGATCGTTGCTAATTCTTCATGCTCGAAGCGCTTGGTAGCACAATTTGATAAAAATATGAATAGTCATTTCTATTTTTTGTGAATGTATATTCACAAAAATGACGGACGCGTCACGCAGAGCAATAACATCGAATGCGAAAATCGGAATGGTACCGGGCGTGCCCGCCGATACAGAGCACCGAACAGCAGGAGCGGCGGACCGCGAACCCCGCTCCTAATCCGCAATCCGTTGTCTCAACGCCAAAGAGAAAAACAACGCCAAAAGCGGCAGAAGCACCAATGTGATGTAATGTTCAGGCGGGTGCTGGTTCCCAAGATAGGCGCCTTTCGGCCCCCAGAAATTTATCGTGTGTATGATGCGTTCCAACAAAAGCAAGCCGAGCGCAAGAGAGACAAAACTGCGGTAGCGCACAACGATCAACAATAAGAGAAGGCCCCAAACGATCTGGGTTGCGCCTGCCCACGCAAATAATTGAATTATCGCCGCGCCATTAACACTCAGGTCGCGGCCCGCGATCACCCCAGCCCCGCCATCCGGCAGAAATGTGTGGATAAGGCCGGGAACAATGGTGGTCAGCGCCATGAATCCGAGAAACCAAACAGGATATAGGGATGCGGTGTACTGATGATTCGTTGATGGCGGTAACAATGCAGCCCCCCTTACGTTGACAGAATTAGTTCGGCCAGTAGATATATTCGTCGCCGGGCTCAAACCTCTCAGCAAGTGTTTTATCGATCATCACCGGCATATCAGACACGGTGGGATACAGGGGCGGCGTGCGATTGGCGTGATGTTCATCAAGCAACGCTTCAAGTTCCGCCAGCTTTTCCTTATGCGTATCCGCAAGATTGTTTTGTTCGGTGGGGTCAACCTTCAAGTCGAACAGCCACTTCTTTTGCAGCTTTCCATTGATCTGGAGCTTCCAATCTCCTGCACGCACGACTCGGTAATAGCCTGTTTGCCAAAAGATCGCCTCATCCGGACGCTGAACCGAGCCCATACCCTTGGCGACGGGCATCAGATTTTGGCCATCGATTTCAACGTTCTTGGGCAATTCGGCCCCTGCGCCGGCCGCCATTGTCGGCATCACATCGATATGGGCGACCGGCGTGTCGATTTTGGTGCCGGGCGCAATATGTCCGGGCCATTTGATAAACAATGGCACGCGGATACCGCCTTCAAACAATGTGATCTTCCAACCCCGATAGGGGGCGTTTACGTCAGGCAGGCCCAGATAGCCGGCGCCGCCATTGTCGCTGGATAGAATGACGATCGTGTTCTCCGCCAGCCCCTCGTCTTCGAGCTTCTGCATAACACGGCCGACGCTGCGGTCGATGGCCCGCAGCATCGCTACATAGACACGCAAACGATGTGGCCGAATATCGCCCACGGCGTCATAATCTTCTTTCGTCGCCTGCAATGGGGTGTGTACGCCCCAATGGGCAAGATAAAGAAAGAAGGGCCGGTTCTTGTTCGCTTCAATCACTTTGAGACTTTCATCGGTCCAGTAGTCAGTGAGATAACCACCGGGCTCGAACAAATCGCCACCATTAAAAGAGGTCGCAAATTTCGAAATCGTCCATAGCGTTTTGTCGATGGGGTCGAACTCGAGCTTTGCATTCACGACACCCGGATCGTTCTCCGGCAAGAAAAGCAAATTCTCCATCAGCAGGCTTTCATCGAAGCCCTGGGCGTTGGGATGAAACTCCTTTGTCGCGCCCAGATGCCACTTACCGATATGGACCGTGTGGTATCCCTTCTCTTTCAGCACCTCTGCGATGGTGATCTCGCTGCTGGGCAACCCCTGTTGATCATAAGCAGGTTTGGTTGCAGCAATTTCGGCGTTGAAATGATAGGGCGGCAACCCATTGTCCATCTCGTTGCCGAGCTTCGTGACCATGGGACTGAACCGGGGCCGGGTTGGCGTGAATTCAAAACCGGTCCGCGTCGGGTAACGCCCGGTCATCAACATCGCGCGCGAGGGAGCACAGGTGCCATGCCCGGCATAGGCGGTGGTGAAATTAGCGCCTTCTGCCGCGAGGCGATCGATATTTGGCGTCGACGCTTTACCGCCAGCGACACCGCCGCCAAACGTCGACAGGTCGTTGATGCCGAGATCATCAACAAGGATGAAGACAATATTGGGCGGCCGGTCCGTCACAGGGCTTTTAGGTTCACCAGGTCCCTGGGCCCAATCAATCGCAACGTTCGGCCCAATATCCGATGCTGCCGCCCCATTGACCCAGACCAAAACGCCCACGGCCGCCATGAATGCCCTGATCATTTTCCGCCCTTCCCTCGTTGTGAAAAGAAAGCATACTGCAGGCCGCTATAAATGTGAATGGCTATTTATATTTTATGTTCTCGCAAAGCCTATGCAGGTCAGGAGCAGCCTCTCTTTTTAAAAATGAAGGAAAGGAACACTGCATTGCTCAATGAGGCGGCGTGCCTCAACGAACGCTCCAACCTGGATGACGCTTCAAACGGCGACGGAGTGTTTGCCCTTGCCTTGGCCTTTAGTTTTGTTGAGGTAGCGGTCGAACACCGCAGCCACGGGACGCATAAACAGGCGCCCCTGTTCGGTGAGGGCGATCCGTTCGCCCTTACACGAGACCAAACCGGCCTCTTCGAATTCGGCCATTGCCGCCCGCTCCGGCGTAAAGGCATTGGGCGGCAGCCCATAGGTTTGCGCCACCGCACCTAGATCCGCCTCTAAGTGACACATCAGCTCACGGATGATTTCACGGCGGGCCCGGTCATCGTCATCGAGCGCAATTCCCTTGGCGGTGGGCAGGTGCCCCGCGTCAATCGCATCGCGATACTGCTGCATGGCGGTATGGTTTTGAACATAGCCTTGCGGAAGCGCGCCGATGGATGACGCGCCCATCCCGATCAGCGCCGCAGCATCGTCGATCGTGTAGCCTTGGAAATTTCGCTGGAGCGTACCGTCCTGCATGGCGCGGGTCATGGGATCGTCCGCATGAGCGAAATGATCGAGGCCAATCCGAACGAACCCAGCTCGCTCAAGCTCTTCCGCGGCGGCTTCCGCCTGACGCAACCGATCTTCAGGCCCCGGCAAGGCATCTTCCTTGATCATGCGCATATGGGTTTTCATCCACGGCACATGGGCATAACCGAACAAGGCGATACGCGAAGGGTCCAAGGAAAGCGCTTCTCGCACCGTGGTGCGCACATTTTCCTCGGTTTGATGCGGCAGCCCATACATGAGATCGAGATTAACGGCATTGATGCCATGGCCGCGCAACATACGGACAATTTGACGATTGACCGTCATGGGCTGAACCCGATTGATCGCTTCCTGCACTATCAGGTTCACATCCTGAAGGCCGAGGCTCACCCGATTGACACCCACATCGGCAAGGGCGGCGATCAACGCTTCGCCCACTTCGCGCGGATCGATTTCTACAGCGAACTCGGCCCTGTCGGTCAAAGTGAAGTGCGCAGTTAGAGCTGAACCTAAACGCTTGATATCGGCCGGTTTTAAGATGGTGGGCGAGCCCCCACCCCAGTGAATGTGGCTGGCCGCCCGTTTGGTGCCCAGAACACCTGCTACGAGTTCGATCTCTTGCAACAGCAGGTCAAGATAGGCGGCAACGGGTTCGTAGCGCTGGGTGATTTTGGTGTTGCACCCGCAGAACCAACAAAGCGTGTCGCAAAACGGAATGTGTGCGTAGAGCGAAAGCGGCTGTTCATGCGGCAGCTCTGCAAGCCAAGACCGGTAAACCGCCCCATCGACACCCTCATGAAAATGCGGCGCGGTCGGATAAGATGTGTAACGCGGCACCGGCCGGTCGAAGCGCTTTAGCAGCGCCGCCTGCCTGTCCTTTGACATTATGTTCAATGGCGTTGCGCCTTCCCCAAATGTGAGTTCAGGAAGTATTGTTTAAAGGGCGCGAACGGCTCACGCTTTGCGGTAGATCAAAGTGTTCAGCGGCCTAGCATATTTGTCATTGCGAGCCGCCTGAAAGGCGGCGCGGCAATCCAGAATCGCTAGCTCAGAGTATCCTGTCCTGGATCGCCACGCGGGCTAACGCCCGCTCGCGATGACGGAGAATCAACGACATCAATTGTTGGCACCTTCGCATTTCCGATTCTCTCATTGTGTCATCCCGCACTTGTTGCAGGATCCATACCCCTTGTGTGGAAGATTTGATCACCGGGGTTATGGATCCCGGCATTCCGCTTTCGCTCCAGCCGGGATGACACGGAGAGAGCGCTGCCGCTCAATCCGCGAGCGCAATCGCCATCAGATATTTGCGGCTGTGTTTGCGCAGGCCCGGGACCTGCGGGGTGAGCGCGGGACCTTTGCCCAAAAAGATCTCAAGCCCATCCATGCTCGCCGCGAGAAAAGCAGCGCGTGCTTTACGTTCCTGATTGGTGAGGCCCGGCGTCAAAGGTTCGAGCAACGCGCCGATACAAGTGAGGTCGAGCTCATAGATCACCCGCAACGCTTCCGCCATGGCGGGGCTGCCGGTTTGACCTTCACTCAACAGGCTGAACAACAAATGCGGGCCGCTCGAGCGGTCGAGCGCAAAATCGAGATAGGCTTCGAGCCGCGCCTCCGGCGATGCATAAGTGCGGCCGAGCACCTTTGCATGTTCGCGCTTATAGATGTGCGCAAAGAACAATCCCATCGCGCCCATCAATTCATCACGGCTGGGATAGTAGTGCTGAATGACCGAGGCTTTGACGCCCAGCCGGTCAGCCACGCGGCGCATGGAGAATCCCGCAACGCCTTCGGTGCCGAGCAGATTGATAGCTTCAAACAAAATGGCGCGAATTTTTTCGCGTCCCTTGCCGTAGACCCCCGACCCTTTGCGGCTGCCAAACGCGGGATCTGACAGCATGTCGTCAATCGCCTCGTCCAAGGGAATACCGAAGTCTGGTTGTTCCATGCTGTCCTTTCTGATGCGGCCTGTTAGATCCGCAGACACAGAATCAGAAAACCGTACACTTGACAAGTTTTTAAGTTCGCGCCACAGTCAGCATCGGAAAACACGGAACGAGCTGGGGAGGCTCTGGTCTATTGGCTGGAAAGGTACGCCTGAACTTCGTGCTTTGCGTCTTGTTCGCGATGGGTCTCGTCGGCTCAACCTTGTTCGCCGCGGAATTCGAGACCGCCACAGTCGAAACATTGCCGGACCACAAGGGACAGGGTTGGTTCTGGGTGTCGGGTATGCGCGCGCCCAACATCACGGACGGACGGGGTTTTCTTTTCGATCGCGACGGCAAACAGCTCGGCCAAGTCTCAACCGGTCTGTGGTTCAACAGCCTGGTCCCAGCCGACCAACGGGGCGAGCTCTTGTCCGTTGAGACCTATTTCAGCCGCGGCACACGCGGCACACGTACCGATCTGGTCGTTGGTTATGATCCGCATACATTGTCGCCCCAATGGGAAGTGGAGATCCCGCCCAAACGCATGAACTCGGTCAAAACCACAGGCCTGACCGTATTGAGCGAAGACGAACGTTTTTTGCTCGTCGTCAACTACACGCCTGCCCAATCGGTTTCGATTGTGGATGTTAAAACACGCCGTTTTATCTCCGAGGTCGAAACGCCGGGTTGCTCGGTCCTCTATGCAGGCGGCAATCGCGATTATTATTCGATTTGCGGCAATGGCGGTTTTATGCATTTGCGGCTTGATGAGCAAGGCAATGCCAGCATTGTAAAGCGCACCCCGCCCCTGTTTGACCCCGTCGACGATTTCTTGAGCATTGCCGCTTCGCGCCTCAGCGATACCTGGTATTTCGTTTCTATACAGAACAATGTCTATGCCATCACGATGACCGCGGAGGGCGCCGAGCTCCAATCCAAATGGTCTTTGGTTACCGATTCGGAACGGAGCAGCGATTGGCGCATCAGCGGCTTGCATCACACCGCGGTTCATGAGGCGACGGGGCGTTTATTTGTCTTGATGCATCAGGGCGAACCCCACACGTTCGAGGAACCGGGCACCCATGTGTGGGTCTATGACGTGGCCGAACAGAAAAAGGTTCAGACGATCGCCATGAACGACCTGACGATGTCGATTGATGTTTCGCATGGACCAGAGCCGCAGCTACTGACGTTGGACATGCACATCCCGCTGCCCTTTCTCGCGATGATCTGGACCTATTTCATGGAAGGCGAAGCCGCCTTGATACCGCTCGCCCAACAAGTGGTGAACATGTATGACGCCGACACGGGCAGCCATCTCGGCATAACCGCGCCGCTGCCCAATGGCTACGTTTCCACCGTGAAGGCGTGGTAGCCAATAATGATCGATCCGGTTTTCCCCTTTTTGGTTTCTGTGAGTTTCGCGCTTTTGTTTGGGCTGGCGGGCGCACACAAGGCACGGGACCTCGCGCAAACCGCCCGCACGATCGAAGACTATGGACTTGTTTCACGTAAGCGCGCCATTCTTTTGGCGCCCCTCATCGCCAGCCTTGAAATTGTGACAGCAGCGGGGCTGCTCTATAGCGGCACAAGACCGCTCGCCGCATTCGCGGCGGCCGGACTGCTTCTCATTTACGGCGCAGCGATGGCATTGGCCCTGACGCGCGGCGCTGGCGATGCCGATTGCGGCTGTTCGTTCGGCGGCAACAGCCAACCCCTGTCTTCTTCTTTGGTGGTGCGCAATGTTGCGCTTGCGGGACTGGTCCTGATCGCAGCGCTTCCGCCGCTCCCGCGGACGTTTGGCTTCCTTGACTTTTTCACGGTCTTGTTTGCCCTGATGGCGGCGACACTTGTCTATGCCGCCGTCAACACCCTCATCAAAAACAAAACAGCGTTGGTGCAGCTATGACGGAAATGCTCCTCATCTCCAACATCTTGGCCTGGGTGATGATCATCGGCCTCGGCATCGCCCTTTATGCCCTCGCCCGCCAGATCGGTGTCATGCATGAGCGGATTTCGCCGGTGGGTGCCCTGTCCTTGGGCAGCACACTGGATGTGGGCAGCCCGGCGCCCGTCTACACGCTTCCGAGCCTCACGGGTGGCTCTTCCCCCGTCGGTGGGAAAGCGCAAGACGCGAAATCCACACTGTTGTTTTTCATTTCGGCCACCTGTCCCGTGTGCAAGGAACTCATTCCCATACTGAAGAAAGTGCAAACGCAGGAGAAGAATTGGCTGAAGCTGATGTTCTCAAGTGATGGCGTCGAGAGCGAGCATGAAGAGGTGATCCGCCGTCACAATTTGCAGGACTATCCCTATCTTCTGTCACGCGATTTAGGTATGGCGTTTCGCATCGGCAAGCTGCCTTACGGTGTTCTGATCGACGAAAACGGGGTGATCGCCTCGCACGGATTGATCAACAGCCGCGAACATCTTGAAAGCCTCTTCGCCGCCAAGGAAGCGGGGCAACATGTGCTTCATTGATTTAACCGATCAGCAGCCCGCGGGAGTCTCCTCATGATCGTGCATTGGCTCGACGAAAAGGCGGAACGGTTCATCCGCCAACAAGCGCAGTTCATGTCCCGCCGCAATATTCTGCGCCGATTGGGGGCCGCGTTGATGGGCGTGGTGATCCTGCCGGCCCTACCGGTCTTTCGCGGCGGCGGGCGCGCAAACGCAGAATCCCAACCGGAAGATAAGGAGACGATTCCAGAAAGCGGCGATCCGAATAGCTGCAGTTACTGGCGCCATTGCGCGATCGACGGCTATCTGTGCGGCTGTTGTGGGGGTTCGATGACCAGTTGCCCGCCCGGCACGGTGGTGTCAGACATCACGTGGATCGGCACCTGCCGCAATCCGGACGACGGCAAAGACTATGTCATTTCGTACAATGACTGTTGCGGCAAAAGCGGCTGTGGCAATTGCGGCTGTCAGCGGGATGAAGGCGACACGCCCATTTACCGGCCGCAAAATTCGAACAACCTCAATTGGTGTTCGGGCAGCCAAGCGGATGTGCCGTATCACTGCTCGCTCTCCGTCGTCATCGGCGTGGTCGACTAAAAGATGCGCTGGCTTTGGGTGAGCGTTGCACTTCTTGTTTTCGCTGCATCGGCGCAGGATGTACAAGCCACCGACCAGGTCCAAACCGATTACATGCTCAATTGCCAAGGCTGCCATTTGCCGGACGGCAGTGGATTTCCGGAACGCAATGTCCCGGATCTTGTCAACCATATGGGCAAGTTTCTGAACGTCGAAGGCGGGCGGGAATTCCTGGTGCGCGTGCCCGGCGCGGCAACATCCGATCTACCGGATGACCGTTTAGCGGCCGTCCTCAATTGGATGCTGGAACAATTCAGCCCGAGCGAGATCCCTTCCGACTTTGCGCCTTACACGGCGGACGAAGTCGGCGGCCTTCGCGCCGCCCCGTTGATCCATGTGACAGAAGAACGGGAAAAGCTGATCGCCCGCATCGCGGCCTACGAAGCCGAAACGAACCAAACAGCCCAAACAACCGAGACAGAGAGCACGTCGCCATGACGAAACAGTTGCTGACACACGCGTTCTTTCTCACGCTTCTGCTGGTCGCCCCTGCGAGCGCTCAAGAGCCTGCGGAGAATGATCAGACGGCTGAAGATATGGCGGGCACCGGTTTATCCACCGAAGAATTGCCCTTTGAGGACTTGGTCCTGACCTGCGTCGGATGTCATGGCGAGCAATTCGAGGGGGTGGAAGACTTGCGCGCTCCACGCCTGGCCGGGCAGGACAAAACCTATCTGGCGGAGCAGATGGTGAACTATCGTGAGCGCGCCCGCGGCCATGCGCCGGATGATGTGCGGGGCGTCGAAATGCGCGCCTTCGCCGAAGGTCTTTCCGACAGTGATATTGAAGCTCTGGCTGACTATCTCAGTGACCTCACCGTTGGGTTTGAAAATCAAACCGTCGCATCGGGCGATGTTGCGCGCGGGCAAGCATTTTATGAAGGCTCCTGCGCGGCCTGCCATGGGCTTAAAGGGCAAGGATCTGCGCAAGTCCGCGCGCCCAACCTTAAGATCCTCAGTGCCTGGTACATTAAATATCAGATGGCCGCCTACGACAAAGGCTGGCGCGGCGATGATGTTCACGGCACCACGCGGGCCAAATATATGCGTTCCTTCGCGCAGCAATTCACGGACCCGTCCCTCCGCGACGACATGGTTGCTTACCTGCATTCCTTGCGTGCGGGGAATTGATGTCTCATTCGTGTACGAATGAGTTCGGCAGATGAGACTCCGGCTTTCGCCGGAGTGAGCGGAGGGAAGCAGACCGTTTTCACCGCCAATCGCTCATGCCGGTGAAAACCGGCATCTAGAGTGAATTGGAAGTCATGACGGTGTCATTGGCACGTTTTGTGTGCCTTTTTGATGCCGACGGTGGCATCGCGCACAGCTGACTCTGACTGTCATCCTCACGAAAGTGAGGATCCATACCCACAGGTCTTCAAGTTTTAAGCAGAGGGCTTATGGATTCCCGATACGCGCCCCTACGGGACCGCGTTCGGGAATGACAGTTTCCGATTACGAACCGCCCAATCACTGTCCGCAACTACGCGCCATCAGCCTCGCCGCACACACCCCTCACCCCGTCAGCCAGTGAAAGGCGCGTTTGAGAAACGCTTGGGCGTCTTCTTCAACCGGTTTGCCGTGGGCCATCAGCACTTTTTGCGCGGGCCAGGCCAGGATGCGGTCGAGCGCGGCGCGGGCGGCTGTGCGGTTGACGAAGGCCGTGCGAAACTTGCGCGGCACTTGGGGCTCGCGCCCAACCATCAGGTCAAGCCGTGCGACAAACGCCCGCCAACCGGAGAACCAGCCGGGCTCAAAGTTTTGCAGAAGATCAGTAAACAAAACGGTTCCGCTGGCACGATGGAAAAACACGGCTTCGGTCGTGATCAGGTTGCCGCGCACAATGACCTGATCGATCGCACCGGCCCAGCCCGTTGGCGGTGTGTCTTCCAGTTCGCCATCGAACGCAATGTCTTTACGCCGTTTGCGCAAGCCGGGCGCGGCATAGACCTGCGCATCCGGATAAGCGCTTTGCCAATCGGTTATGTACAAGTGATGGAGTGTATTCGGCGCCACAATGAACCTGACCTCGCCAAGCGCGTTCACTTCAGCGCGCAACGCATCGGAGAGCGCAACCGGCGACCAGACAAAAAGCGCTCCGTCTTCCAATCGCAATAGGGCCATGCGCGTGGAATAGCGAAATCCAAGGGACTCAACGACTGGTCCGTCTACGATCCAGATGTCTTGACCGAAGGGTTGCAGTAAGGTGGACGGCACGGCGTGGCGCTCCTTTTTCCGTGCTGATATCACAGTCGATCAAAATGCGGAATGGTGACTCGACGAACCTCTTGGACCAAAAGGCGGCGACAGGGATTATGCCTCTTATGCTAAAGATACCGCGCCAACCTGCTGAGCAAACAAAGTCATCAGGCGCTCGGCGGCTGGTGACATCACCCGTTGCTTAAGACGTATCAGGCTCGGTTCACTTTCCGGTCCCTCTAGGGGCCAAGAAACGATCTTTATCCGGCCTGCCTGTTCATAGGCCTCGAGCAATGGTTTGGGTCCAAATATGATGGCGTCGCTGCGCTCTGCCAGGCGCACCAACACCTCGTAATTATCACAAAGCAAAGACGGTGTGATCGGCCCCCGCCCTTCGCGCAATCCGCTTTCTGTGCGCCAACGTTCGAACCGGGGTGCGGTAAACGCGCCAATACGCGGGCAGTCTTCGATCTGTTTGGCCGTCGGGCGGCGTTTTTTGACCAAAGGGTGGCCTGGCCGCAGAGCTGCCGCAATGGGATCGGATGATAGATGCGCGATCTCTAAATCCTCTTGGTCCTGAACGATTTCAGCGTCCGCCGCCAGAAAATGAAGATCGCCCTTCAACAAGGACGGCAGCAGGGTTTCGGTTTGCCCCGAATGCACGGTGACTTGAACGCCCGGATGCAACGGCACGAAGGCTTCGAGCACGCCGGGCAACAGGCCAAGCTCGGTTTCCGGATCGACCCCGATGGCTACCTCCCCCGTGCCGAGCCCCTTCCACAGTGCGACTTCTTCATTCAGCTCGCGCGCGCGGCGCACCAGATCCTCGCCCCGGTCCACCAAACGTTCGCCCAACTCCGTCAGAGCCAGACGGGCACCACTCCGGTCGAAAAGCTTGGCGCCCAATTCGTCTTCAAGACGGGCAATGCTTTTTGTGAGCGCGGGTTGCGTCAAGTGAATGGCATCGGCCGCCGCCTGCACCGTTGGATGGGACGCAACCGCAAGGAAATGCCTAATATGTCTGAGATCGATCATTCGGCGATATTACTTCAAGTTATGAAAATATGAAAATATACCATTGGAATTCATAAGAAGGAGGCTCCATCTTCAGGCGTGTTGGGGGTCGTGTGACGGCCCCGCTCAAAGATCAAAACCGAGATCAAAAGAGGGAGACGGACCATGCCTGCCGCCAGCCGCAATGCCATTACGGAGACGTTCTTCAAAGTTCATCCTTGGATCTATCGCAAAACCAAGGGCCGGGTCCTCGGCAGCTTCGGCGGCGCCCCCATTCTGCTGCTCAATACGCGCGGTCGCAAAAGCGGCCTGCCCCGCACCAACGGCTTGGTCTATCTCGATCGCGGCAACAGTTGGGCGATCGCGGCGTCTTGGGCGGGCGAACCCAAACATCCGATCTGGTATTTGAACCTGATGGCCAATCCGGATGTCACCATTCAGGTCAAGGATCGCACAATTCCGGTACGCGCCCGGGAACTGGAGGGCGAAGAACGCGATCGCGTTTGGCAGGACATCGTCGCGCAAGATCCAGGATTCGCAGAATATGAAAACCGCACACGTGGTATACGGAAAATTCCGGTCGTGTTGTTGGAGCCACGCCCGCAAGCCACCAGCCAGAAAATACAATCGGTGGATTCAATACAATCCGCGCCGGCGTCCAAAGGCGAGCACACCATGTATGGGCTCAGCTGTTCTTACTTCACCGGCAAGCTCGAAGCCTATTTCAAAGCCAAGGGCATTCCTTTCCGCTTTGTTGAAATGACGCGCGGCCAGTTCCGCGCCTGCGGTAAAGCCACAGGCATTATTCAACTGCCGTGCGTTCAAAAAGCAGATGGCACATGGCTGACCGATACCACCTCGATCATCGAGCATTTCGAAGCAATGGACGACGGTCCGCCGCTCCGCCCTGCCGATCCGGCAGCCGCCTTCTGCAGCCTGTTGTTTGAGGATCTATTCGATGAGTGGTTTTGGCGCCCAGCGCTTTACTACCGGTGGGCGTTTAACGAAGACGCCAAACTGATGAGCTCACAGCTCGGCCGTACCATGCTCCGCGATGTGCCGTTGCCTTTGTTCTTGCGTGCGCAATTCATCTTACGGCGCCAGCGCATTGTGTATCTCAAAAAAGACGGTGTAACGAAAAAAACGGCACCCAAAATCGAAGCGCTTTACATGGATACCCTCCGCGCGCTCGACAGAATCTTTGCGCGCCGGCCCTATCTGTTGGGCGACCGGCCAAGTGAAGCCGATTTCGGATTGTTCGGTCCCTTCTTCCGTCATTTCTTTTGTGACCCAACGCCGGGCGCACTGATGCGCAAACATGCGCCGCACCTGACCCATTGGGTCACACGCTTATGGACGGCAACGCCCGCGGACATCGACAAGACGGGGCCGGTCGCAGACATACCGGACGATCTCGGTTTCTTTTTCGATATGGTCGCGAACGACTATCTGCCTTATCTGGAAGCAAACGCCCAAGCCGTTTCAGCACAGGGGAATGAGGTGCGTTATGAAAGCCAAGGCGTTGAGTGGAATATTCCGCCTGCGCCTTATCGTGTGGAATGCCTAAATGCCCTTAAACGCCGGTTCGCGGCCCTCGATCCCGAGGCGGCCGACCGCGTCGCCAAACACCTGCCCGCGCACAGCATCGAGTTGCTCAAAAAACCGGCCACCACTCTGGCCAACGAGTCAAACCGCCAAGGCCTGCGCGGCCGTCTCTGGCGCCCTGCCGGTGTATTTGATTAAGCGGATATCGCAGTTCAGCGCATGCAGCTTCTAATCTCCCTCTCCTAGCCTCTCCCTCTTTTCAAAAAGAGGGAGAGGAATAGCTTTGTGCATTGCGACGAGCACTGAGGTGTTCCTCTCCCCGGCCGCGTAGCGGTTGGGGGGAGGTTAGGAGGGGGGCATTAGGGCCTTACAACCGACAGAAGGAACGATTTTAGGTGACACGACTTCGATCAACTCACCCATAAGAACGCAACAAGATTAATTCCCCACATTCTGTCACTGTTACTGACCGTGACCGAGCGAATAGCCGGGTTCATCATCGAAGTTGAACAGATGTTCGGTCTTGATGAATTCGATCTTTTTCGCGGAGAGTTTCCAGATCAGCTTGACCACATCGTCGCTACCCGGCTCGCGGCCGTTCGCTGCCAGAAAGCGGCAGCGCCAATGATCCGTACAGAATGTTTCGGGCAAACCTTCTGGCCACACTTTCACACCGCGATTGGTGATCATATTGAGCTTGAAGGCGCCCGTTTCCGCTGACTGCAATTGGCTGGCCAGCGCCTCGGGCGAGGTGCGGGCATGAACGAACACATCGATGCCGACCAGGTCCTTTTTCGCGAGCGGTCCGCGCACCGGCGGTAGCAATACACTTGGTTTCACAGACCCGCATTCAAGCGCGGGTCTGAGATGGGCCGGTTCGTGACCGAGCCGATCAATCACGGCCAAACCAAAGGCTTTGGTCCCGACCCGCTCGCGCGAGACGCCTTCTTTGTAGAGATCGGCGGTATGAATGCCATCCTCGATGGTGGCAAGCCAGGCATTGTGCACGCGGGTGGCCACATCATGTTGCCCGATGTGGCGCAGCATCATGACACCGGCCAGCAAAAGACCGGAAGGGTTGGCTAAGTTTTGTCCGGCAATGTCCGGCGCCGATCCGTGGATCGCTTCAAACATCGCGCCATGCTGGCCGATATTGGCCGAAGGCGCGAGCCCGACCGAACCGGAAATCTGCGCGGCAACATCGCTCAGAATATCGCCGTAGAGATTGGGCAGCACCACCACGTCAAAATCTTGCGGACTGTCGGCCAAACGCGCGGCACCGATATCGACAATCAGATGTTCAGTCTTTATGTCGGGATACTGGGCCGAGATCTCATCGAAGACCCGATGAAACAAGCCATCGGTCATCTTCATAATATTGTCTTTGGTGAAACAACTGATCTTCTTCCTGCCGTGCGCGCGCGCATATTCGAACGCATAACGGACGATCCGTTCGCAACCGGGCCGGGTGATCAGTTTAAGGCATTGATAGACTTCATCTGTTTGGCGGTGCTCGATACCGGCATAAAGGTCTTCTTCGTTTTCACGAATAATCACCACATCCATGGTTGGGTGGTGTGTTTCAACAAAGGGTGCATAAGCCGTGCACGGACGGATGTTGGAAAATAATCCCAACGATTTCCGGATGGTCACGTTGAGGCTCTTGTGCCCGCCGCCTTGGGGCGTGCTGATCGGTGCTTTATAGAGGAGCTTGTTGCGGCGCAGGCTCGCCCAAGCCTCCGGCCCAATACCGGCGCCAGCACCGCCGACCGTGCCGCCGATATTGATCGGCTCGCAATCAATACGGGCGCCAGCGCAATCAAGAACGTTCAAACAGGCCTCCATGATCTCCGGACCGATCCCATTGCCGTAAACGACGCTGATAGGCGTGCGCGCCTCCAGCTCCTTGAGGAAATCCGTCTTGGCAATGCTATCCGGGTTGATGAGAACGTTCATCGAGGCGCCTCCGATACTGATATGAAAGAAGAAATGTGGAACAACGCTCTGCCCATAGGGGGACGGTGAAGATCACCAGTGGCATGGGGGAACCTGGAGAGCCTGGCCCGTTCGTTGGATGCTATATGACAGTGTGCGTGTTCCACACCGCAGATGTTGGGTGCGCTGTTCCGTATTAGAACGCACGTGCTGATCGGAAATACCTATGATAGCGGATTTCGGTGAGTCGGCTGTCGGTCTGACGAGATCGGCAATGAACACCGTCTGTCCTTAGACCGCAAATCGAAAAGCAAGGTTCAGTTCGCGGCCGCAGTCCCATTGCGCAACAGGGGACTGCGCTCGCGGGGCGTGCGTAGGTTGAGGCCACTCGTATAGTCTGCACAAAAGTCCATCTCATCCGGCGGCGCGGCGTTGCCGTGCACGATCTCGCGTAGGACGGCACGTTCACGCGCCATCGCTTCAAGATAGCGGTTTGTTTTCGGCGTGCGCTCTCGTTTTGCAGCCTCCTCTTCGAGTTTCTCGCCGCCACGTTCGTAATCTTCCAGCGCTGCATCAAAATTCTTGAGGTAAGCCTGTGCACAGGCACGATAGAGATACACCCAGGTTGTCCATCTGGAATCCTCGACGGCAAGTGTCAAATCTTCAGCCGCTTCTGCGTAGCTTCCCTTGTGCAAAAAAGTGCGTCCCCGTTGATAGTAGAACCACCCCTCGACCTGGCCCTTTTCGAGAGCATGGATGCGGTTGTACTGATCGAACGCGGCTTCGTATTGTCCGAGTAAACGGTGAAGCGCTGCCAGTCGGGCGAGCGACTGAAGTGGTGGCGCACTTTCAAGCTGGCCGGCTTGTTCCAGTGTTGTCTTTGCCTCGTCGTAGGCCCCGAGCGCCATATAGGCATCGGCCATGCCCAGCAATGCACCCGACCGATCTGGTTGGCGGGCGTGGGATTTCTTGAACGCGTCAAGTGCCTCGATCAGACTTTCATCCCCGTCTTCATACTCATCAAAGTGCGTGAGATGAACATATCCGAGTTGGATGAGCACATCGGGAATTCGCGACACCGGTAATCGTGGATCGTTCAGCGCATCATGATAGTGCTTAGCCGCCTCGCCAGTCGCCAATCGAACTAGCTGGTAGTCGCCTCGCACGACGCTGAGCTCAGGCCAATACGCCCAGATCATCGCAACCAGTGCAACAAAGGGCAGTGCGAAGAAGGCTCTTACCGCTCCGGCTGATCGCCGCGCCGGAGCGCGAAACGTCGTATTGGCGTTACTTGCGTCCTCTTCTTCCTCCTGCTCGACCTCTGTGAAGACTCGAAAAATTCGCCGCCGTGCCAGAAAGGCCAATCCGGCAGCCAACACAAACGTTGCGCCGCTATAAATTTGACGTTCCAGAAAGCTAACCTGCGATACATCGCCGATGAAGATGAGCAAGCAGGCCAAGCTGATGAGAGAGAGGATCGCGATCATCGCCGCCCCTCCTCCACAAGCCGCGCAGGTGCGTGAAGCAGCTTGGCAATGCGTTCATATGTGTCAGCGTCCAGCCGCTCAGCCAGCGCTTCGAGGCAGCCGGCTTCAAAACCGGGCGCGTCAACCGCATCATCGCTTTCCAACTTGATGACATCGAAAGAAACTGTGGCATCAACGAATTTGGCATCAATCTTCTCGAGCGCGTCCAAGTCACTCACGACATTTTTCAGGTCTCTCGCTTCATTCATGTTCCTCATCAGATCTCGTTTTACGTCATCGCTGAAGTAGACCTGATAGATCAAAAACGGGGTGCCTGCTCCACTGAGGCGGCATTGTGTTTCCACGCGAGGCACATCTTCGTAACGAAGCGTCACCACTTCTAACGACCAAAACCGCGAATACTCAATCTTCTCTTCTGAGAACAAATAGTAAGAATTAGCATCAAGGACCGTCGTTCCCAATGTCAGTGTGACAAGAACACCAGATATCGTATGAATCCGTCTTACGTTCTCACGCGCAAGCGCCTGGATGAACGCTTTAACATTGATGGATGTACTTGTACCTATCTTGTCGCGTTGGACGAGTTTCACGAGAAAATCAAAGTAATCTTCCAGGCCACCCTTTCCTTGGTTCGCCCTGTTAAACCCACCTTTCACGACAGCATATTCAGCAAACTCTTTATACGGAATAATCAAAAACCGCCGTAAGGACTCGGACAGCATCATTGCAGCAAGAATTCCGACAAAGAGATAACCCAGCAAACGGGACTCATATAGATGCCAGTTGAGACCCGCTGTTCTTTGTTTTTCAACCAGTGTTAACGGATCAAATACAGACGGCACAAAAAAAAGAGCAAGCATAACAAGAAGCGGCCAGGGGCCAATTCTATTGTAAAGCTTCACAAACCGGGGCGGGTAAGTTTGCCCCCTAATGTAGTCCGCAATCGACCGCATGCTTCGATCGATGAAAACAAAGTCACCCTCCGTCAGCTCCCTTTCGCTCTCTCCCTTTACGAGGCGTGCTAAATAAGCGATGGACGCTAAAAGGAAGCCATATAGAAGAAAAACGCCGAAAACGGCGGCAGTTCCAACAATCCAAAATCGTTGAAACTCCATAAACGCGTCAGCAAACACAAGTGGAAAAGCCCAGACAACACGAGCGACTTCCGCGCCATAGTCATCGAACAAAATGCCATTCAATAGGACTGAAAGGAATATCCCAACGAGTACGAGGCTTATACAAACAAAAGCATATGCACCGGCCGTGATCGCCCGCAATACGCCTTCCTCAAAAACCAACCTCGGATCCGCCGGTTCCTTCCTAGCGATCAACGCGCGCATGTCCTCAAGACTAAGAGTCCATGCGTCTGGATCTCCTGCATTACGAATGCCTGTGTCTTTTCGATTCCGCTTGTTGTAATTGTCCGACAATATTTGGAACACCAGCCAAAGGCCGATGATTGCCGGAAAAGCGAGAACTATGATCCAAGTTCTCTCTGCTTCTTGTGTCCACGCAATGTTAACGATGTAGAGATTAACGAAGCTGAATATCGCCAGCGGAAGAACAACGAGGATATTCCGGCCAAAGACAGCCAGACGGTTTCGGGCGACGGTGAAATAAGCCTGCTGCGTGGCTTCCGACATCAAGAACGCATGGATGGCGAGGTAAAGCGCCAACAATGTATGACGCTGCGCGTCAATGGCGCAAGGAAGTGAAAGTGCTTCGGAAGCAGCAATAAAGAAGGCGACCACCAGCATCAAAATCGCCGTGACACCGCTCGTCCGCAGCACAATCGATCTTAAGCGCGCCCCCATTTCTTTTGCTGTTGCCCCCCGGCCGCATCATTGCAGATCATACGGATTACAATCCGAGGTGGTCTTTACTGCAAGACTTTTCTCAACGACCAAGGGCACGGCTCGCAGTGCACAAATGGCACGGCGGTGCCTCTCAACCAGCGGCGCTGGCGAATGTGGCGCGTTCAATGGCTACCAATTGATTTGTTCCATGCCGTCGAAGTCGAGCTCGCTGCCATCACTCAGTATGATGATACCGGCCGCGTCCTCACCCAAATCGAGGCTGCCGCTATCGCTTGATATGAGATGTTCTGCTCCATCATCCATAATGACGGTCCAGTCGCCAGAAAATGCAGACGAGCCCTCGCCTGACGACAGCTGAATGATATCGGTCCACCCGCTGCCGCCGCTTAGAGTGTCGTTGCCGTCACCGGCGCTATAAAGAAAGACATCATCACCGGAACCGCCCTTTATATAATCATCACCGGCACCGCCGATCAGTCGATCATCGCCTGACCCGCCGCTCAAACGATCGTCACCCGAGCCGCCGTTCATGCGATCGTTACCGGCACCGCCGTTCAGTCGGTCATCGCCTGAGCCGCCGTGCATGCGATCATTACCGGCGCCGCCGCTCAAGCGGTCATCACCCGAGCCACCGTGCATACGATCGTTACCGGCACCGCCACTCAGGCGGTCATCGCCCGAACCACCGTGCATGCGATCGTTACCGGCGCCGCCACTCAGACGGTCATCACCCGAGCCACCGTGCATACGATCGTTACCGGCACCGCCACTCAGGCGGTC